>CEWO01197662.1_pt1 | contig 16505 bp, 11 predicted proteins | sample 361561 | NCBI WGS metagenome assembly CEWO01 (sample SAMEA2623627, study PRJEB7988) | marine metagenome | isolation source: saline water (ENVO:00002010), including
ATAACCGCTGAAAGCATCTAAGCGGGAAGCCCCCCTCAAAACAAGGTATCCCTGAGGACCGAGGTAGACCACCTCGTCGATAGGCCAGAGGTGTAAGCGTGGTAACACGTTCAGCTGACTGGTACTAATGGTCCGATAGGCTTGATTTGATCCAGTAGAAGGCTGACCAGCCCTATAAATCAAAAGCCATACAACAACACTAAGCCGCATAAGTGTGCTTGACTTGGAACCCTCTAACTTTAACAAGGACGGGAGTATTCGTTCTAGTTAACTCATGTTCTATCTTGGTTTGGTGATCATAGCGCCAATGAAACACCCGATCCCATCCCGAACTCGGCAGTTAAGCATGGTTGCGCCGATGGTACTGCAGCTTAAGCTGTGGGAGAGTAGGTCATCGCCAATCCTGGGTAGAGCAGTATCTCTCTTCTTCGAAATAACAGAAATACTTTAGAATAGCTTTTTAACAAGTTCAGTGAAGCAATTCTTCCATTCAATATCAAACTCAGTGGTTACAGCGGAATACTTAGGGAGGGTTGTAACTAGTTGAAACAAAGCTTAACTCCCATGCAACTGTATCGTTTAGAGAGATATCATGGCGCGAATTAATCCATTTCAATTTATTCAGCAAACTAGAGCTGAAATCACTAAGGTTGTTTGGCCAACACGCCGAGAGGTATTAATCACAACCGCAATGGTACTTTTGTTAGCAATAATAGCAGCGCTCTTTTTTTCTGGAGTTGATGCTATAATTCGGCTTGGGTTGCGTTCACTTTTAAGTTTGTTCTGATCAACTAGTATGTGGCCTCTTGAAAACTTAACGTTAGGCGGGTAACTCGCTAAAGAACAATAAATGTGTGTATCACGATTCGTGGTAACGCAACTTTTAGTTCATGCTAAAAGCGTTATTAGAGGAATATTGGGGGTAACCCTGAGCAAGGTGAAGGCCCAAAAAATGGCAAAAAGATGGTATTCGGTAAGTGTTCTTTCGAATTATGAAAAAAAGATTGCAGAGACCATTCGCCAGTCTGTGATCGATGCTGGTATGGAAGAACAAATTGAAGAGGTTCTAGTTCCTACAGAGGAAGTTATTGAAGTACGTCGAGGAAAAAAGGTTACTACAGAACGACGGTTTATGCCCGGATATGTTTTGGTTCGTATGGAGATGTCTGATGAAGGATATCATTTAATTATATCCATTAATCGCGTTACTGGGTTTTTGGGACCGCAAGGGCGACCAATGCCGATGCGGGATGCTGAAGTGAATCAAATTTTAAATCGTGTGCAAGAGGGTGAAGAAAAACCTAGAACGCTAATTCATTTTGACATTGGTGAGCAAGTAAAAATCAATGGTGGGCACTTTGAAGGCTTTGATGGAAACGTTGAAGAAGTTGATGATGAGAATCAACGTCTGAAAGTGACAGTATCGATATTTGGACGAGCAACGCCTGTTGAGCTTGAATTCACACAGGTCTCTAAACAAGTATGATAAACGGTCGGATTTTGCGTAAATAGCCCAAGTGGGCAAGTGGGAGGTTGTCGTCACGCGTGATGATCCGAACCACATCAACCTAGCCTGATAATCGCGATTAACAGGTGTTTGAACAGGAGAAGTAAAAATGGCTAAAAAAATAGCTGGCACGATGAAACTGCAGATCCCTGCAGGCGAAGCCAATCCATCTCCACCCGTAGGACCTGCTTTAGGTCAACGTGGGATCAATATAATGGAGTTTTGCAAAGCATTTAATGCTAAAACGGCTGATATGGAACAGGGTGCACCGTGTCCGACAGCAATTACCTACTATCAAGATAAATCGTTCTCGATGGATATCAAAACCCCGCCGGCGTCTTACTATCTTAAAAAAGCGGCGGGATTAAAGCCTGTGGGGAAACGAAACCGTCCACGGGGGGCTGAAGTTCCTGGGCGTGAAGTGGTTGCTACTGTGACAGCCGCACAAGTCAAGGAGATTGCTGAGGCTAAAATGAAAGACTTAAATGCTAATGACATTGAAGGCGCTATGAAAATTATACTGGGCTCAGCCCGGTCCATGGGCATTGAGGTGAAGTAAGATGGCAAAATATGGAAAAAGAACTACCGAAGCTAAAAAAGCTTTTGCAGGAAAATTCAACGTAACTGTTGAAGACGCTGTTGCGTTAATTAAAGCGAATTCCAAAGCAAAATTTGATGAAACAGTTGAAATTGCGATGAACCTTGGCGTTGATCCAAGACATGCTGATCAAATGGTCAGAGGAGTGGTTAACCTTCCAAATGGTACTGGGAAATCTGTACGAGTGGCTGTTTTTGCTCGTGGACCAAAGGCTGAGGAAGCTCAAAAAGCTGGCGCTGATATAGTTGGAGCAGAAGATCTAATGGAAATTGTGCAAGGTGGTCAAATCGATTTTGATAGGTGCATTGCAACACCGGATATGATGCCCATTGTTGGTCGTTTGGGAAAGGTTCTGGGCCCACGCAATCTTATGCCTAATCCAAAAATTGGGACGGTGACGATGGACATAAAAGAGGCAGTGGAGGACTCTAAAGGTGGCCAAGTGCAGTTTAAGGTAGAAAAAGCGGGAGTGGTTCACGCGGGAATTGGCAAAGTATCCTTCGACGAAGCAAAGTTGATTGAAAATATTCGTTCTTTTGTGGACGCTGTGGCGAAGGCTCGTCCAGCAGGATCAAAAGGCGCTTATATGAAAAAAATTGCTATTAGTTCAACAATGGGACCAAGTGTTACAATTAATGTTGATAGTGCTACGAATGAATAATAATTGTAATTAAAAAATGAGATGGCAAAAATTTGAGTTTGCCATCTCCAAATAGCAAACAAAAAAAAATTGGTGATATTGATAAATAATTTCTAAGTCTTGAATGCGTTGTAATAGTATTTTTTCTATTTTAATTTAAATCATTAAATTTTTTTAACCCCTTGCTCAAATTTAAAGAATCCCCTAATGGGTAACCTTGATACTCTGACACGTTGTGACGGGGCTATTATTCTGTCCGAGAAGGTGGGGGTCTTATGACTTAATATCCTGCCTGAGATGGAGATTTAGGACAAGTTTCTCGGCAGTATGCCGGGTTATTTGATTTCAGTCTCGTATCGTGGACTCAAGTGCAGTGGTCAAATGCCACTAAAATGAGCCGAGGCGGCCTTTGGGTGCCTCATAAATTGGAGTGAAACTGTGGATAGAGCCCAGAAAGAAAAATTGGTCGAAGATCTCGGTCAAATCTTTGAAAGCTCTGGCGTCGTAGTGGTTAGTCGCTACGAGGGTATGACAGTTGCTGAAATGCAGGACTTGCGTGCACAAATGCGTGAAGCTGGCGGATCCGTTAGAGTCGCCAAAAACCGACTAACCAAAATTGCCCTTGATGGAAAGCCCTGCGCAAGCATTGCAAACTATTTAACTGGTATGACGGTTCTTGCCTATTCTGAAGATCCTGTGGCAGCTGCCAAAGTAGTTCAGAAGTACTCAAAAGAAAATCCAAAACTGGATATTCTAGGCGGTGCGATGGGCAATAATGAGTTGGACCCTGCTGGAGTAAAAGCCGTTGCATCAATGCCAAGCAGGGAGGAGCTAATCGCTTCTATCGCAGGCTGTCTAATAGCGCCCGCGAGCAATATAGCTGCGGCGCTTGGTGCATCTGCAAGTAATTTGGCAGGTATTCTTTCGACTATTGAAGAGAAGGCTGCTTAAGTAACTGAAAATTCCTCGTTGGCTAAAGCTTAACGTTGGATCACATTATAAAAATGAAAGAGTCTAAAATGGCTGATCTTAAAAAACTTGCAGAAGACATCGTAGGTCTAACCCTGCTTGAAGCACAAGAGTTAAAAACCATACTAAAAGAAGAGTATGGTATCGAGCCTGCAGCCGGTGGTGGCGCAGTTATGGTAGCTGGTCCAGCTGATGGTGCAGCGTCGGCTGAAGAGCAAACTGAATTTAGTGTAATTCTAGTTGCTGCTGGTGCTTCAAAAATTAACGTAATTAAAGAGGTTCGGGCCATTACCGGCTTGGGCCTTAAAGAAGCAAAAGACCTAGTTGACGCCGGTGGAAAAGCGGTGAAAGAAGGTGTTGATAAAGCCGAAGCTGATGAGATAAAATCAAAGCTAGAGGCTGCTGGAGCGGAAGTCGAAGTAAAGTAATTGCAGAATTATAAAGGTATTGGCTGGGGGCATGATGTTCTCCGGCCTTTCCCGTCTTTAAGGTAGTTATGTGAACACCTTAACAGAAAATTGAAAAACCTCTCTCGATAGGGATCCATCTTGGGTTTCTTTCTGGGTAGGTTGATGGGCCGGGTGGATATCTGTGGGACGATATCCAAGAATTGGCTGGACTAAACCCTTTCTCAGATGTTCAGGCTGCTGGTCCCCGACGGCAGTGTGACCAGCGAGATGAAAGGTTATTTAACGCATGGCTAAGTCATTCCTAGGTCAAAAACGTTTACGCAAATATTATGGAAAAATTCGTGAAGTTTTGGAGATGCCAAATTTAATCGAGGTGCAAAAGTCCTCCTATGATTTATTCTTAAAATCTGGCGACAAATTAGAACCCATTGATGGAGAGGGAATTAAAGGCGTATTCCAATCTGTTTTTCCGATTAAAGATTTCAACGAGACAGCGATACTTGAGTTTGTAAAGTATGACTTAGAAAAGGCTAAATATGATGTGGAAGAATGTCAGCAACGAGACATGACATACGCGGCGCCACTTAAGGTGACGCTTAGATTGATCGTATTTGATATCGATGAGGATACCGGTGCAAAATCTGTTAAGGATATAAAAGAGCAGGATGTATTCATGGGTGATATGCCTTTGATGACCCCGAATGGGACGTTCGTTGTAAATGGTACAGAACGCGTAATTGTCTCACAAATGCATCGCTCTCCAGGTGTATTTTTTGATCACGACAAAGGAAAATCACATTCTTCAGGAAAATTGTTATTCGCATGTCGCATAATTCCGTATCGTGGATCTTGGCTTGATTTTGAGTTTGACGCAAAAGACATAGTCTACGCTCGTATTGATCGGCGACGCAAATTGCCGGTGACAACTTTACTATATGCCTTAGGTTTCGACCAAGAAGGAATTATGGGCGCCTATTACGAAACAGTTGATTTCAAGTTGAAAAAAAATAGTGGCTGGGTGACCAAATTTTTTCCAGAGCGCGTGCGCGGTACGCGGCCAATTTTTGATTTAGTGGATGCAAAATCTGGCAAGACTATTGCTGAAGCTGGAAAAAAAGTAACACCACGAGCAGTGAAGAAGTTAATAGATGACGGTAATGTTTCTAACTTGCTTGTTCCATTCGAACAAATCTTAGGAAAATTTGTTGCTCAGGATATAATAAATGAAGAAACCGGGGCCATTTATGTAGAGGCCGGTGACGAAGTAACGTGGGAGCTGGATAAGGATGGCCAAGCAATTGGCGGTTCTTTAAAAGAATTGTTGGACGCGGGTGTCACCAACATCCCCGTTTTAGATATAGATAATATAAATGTTGGCGCCTACATGCGTAATACTATGAATGCCGACAAAAATATGTCCCGAGAGACTGCTTTAATGGACATATATCGTGTAATGCGCCCAGGTGAACCTCCTACTGTTGACGCAGCTTCTGCACTATTTGATACATTATTCTTCGACAGTGAGCGCTATGATCTATCGGCTGTTGGTCGAGTTAAGATGAACATGCGGTTAGCGTTGGATGTAGAGGACACGGTTCGCACTTTACGCCGAGAGGACATCGTATCTTGCATAAAGGCATTAGTAGATTTGCGTGATGGTCGTGGAGACATAGACGATATTGACCATCTGGGCAATCGCCGTGTTCGCTCTGTTGGTGAGTTGATGGAAAATCAGTATCGCGTTGGGTTATTGCGCATGGAACGGGCAATTAAGGAACGAATGTCATCAGTAGAAATTGATACCGTGATGCCGCAAGATTTAATTAATGCCAAGCCAGCGGCGGCAGCGGTGCGAGAATTTTTTGGATCCAGTCAATTATCTCAGTTTATGGACCAGACTAACCCATTATCCGAAGTTACACACAAACGCCGGTTGTCCGCGTTAGGACCTGGCGGTCTGACACGAGAGCGTGCTGGGTTTGAGGTTCGCGATGTGCATGCCACTCATTATGGACGAATGTGCCCTATTGAAACGCCGGAAGGACCAAATATTGGCCTTATAAATTCGTTAGCTACTTTTGCCCGAGTGAACAAATATGGGTTTATCGAAACACCTTACAGGAAAGTTGTGGATGGTGAAGTAACAGATGAAGTACACTATTTGTCAGCAACGGAAGAAATGCGCCATACAGTAGCACAGGCTAACGCAGCGCTTGACAAGAATGGTAAGTTTCAAAATGATATGGTGTCAACGCGTCAAAACGGTGATTACACTTTGGCGCAGTCGGACAGTGTAGATCTTATTGACGTCTCTCCAAAACAATTGGTTTCCGTGGCAGCGTCTTTAATACCATTCCTTGAAAACGATGATGCAAATAGAGCGCTTATGGGTTCAAATATGCAACGCCAAGCCGTGCCGTTGCTTAAGGCTGAAGCTCCATTAGTTGGTACAGGTATTGAAGAAGTGGTAGCTCGCGACTCTGGTGCGGCCATCGTAGCTAAGCGAGGCGGGATTATCGATCAAGTGGATGCTCAGAGGATAGTTATTCGGGCGACTGAAGACCTTGAGCTAGGTGATGCTGGTGTTGATATCTACCGGATGCGTAAATTTCAACGTTCGAACCAGAATACCTGTATCAATCAAAGACCCTTAGTAAAAGTCGGTGACTACATAACTAAAGGTGAGGTCGTTGCGGACGGACCTTCAACCGATATTGGAGAACTAGCTCTCGGTAAAAACGTGGTTGTCGCTTTCATGCCTTGGAATGGCTATAATTATGAGGATAGTATTTTGATTTCTGAGCGTATTGTCCGTGATGATGTCTTTACGTCTGTTCATATTGAAGAATTTGAAGTCGCGGCGCGTGATACTAAGTTAGGGCCAGAAGAAATTACTCGAGATATTCCAAATGTTGGAGAGGAAGCCTTGCGAAATTTGGATGAAGCCGGCATTGTATATATCGGCGCAGAAGTAGGTCCATCTGATATCTTGGTTGGAAAAATTACTCCCAAGGGTGAAAGTCCAATGACACCAGAAGAGAAGCTTTTGCGTGCGATATTTGGTGAAAAAGCATCAGATGTGCGCGATACGTCCCTGCGGCTCCCTCCTGGTGATTTTGGTACAATTGTCGAGGTTCGAGTGTTCAATCGCCATGGCGTTGAAAAAGATGAACGCGCCTTACAAATTGAACGCGAAGAAGTGGAGCGGTTAGCTCGTGATCGAGACGATGAGCTAACTATTCTTGATAGAAACATTTATGCTCGCCTTCGCAGCATGGTTCAAGATAAAATGGCAGTTAACGGTCCAAAAGGTACTACCGGTGGTCGTATTACAGACCAAATTTTGGAGGATACACCTCGTAGTCATTGGTGGCAGTTTGCCATGAAAGAAGAGAGTGATGCTGAAGTCATTGAGGCTTTGAAGAACCAATACGAGGCACAAAAAAGAACTCTGGATGCACGTTTTGAGGATAAAGTTGAAAAAGTGCGTCGAGGGGATGATTTACCACCTGGCGTGATGAAAATGGTTAAAGTTTTCGTCGCGGTGAAACGCAAGTTACAACCGGGTGACAAAATGGCTGGTCGTCATGGAAACAAGGGTGTTATATCTAAGGTAGTTCCGATGGAGGATATGCCTTTCTTGAATGATGGAACACCTGTTGATTTTGTTTTAAACCCATTGGGCGTGCCCTCGCGCATGAACGTTGGTCAAATTCTAGAAACTCATATGGGTTGGGCGGCGCGTGGAATGGGGCTTCAAATTGATGAAGCTTTAGAAGAATATCGCAGATCTGGGGACTTGACCCCAGTACGGGATGCAATGCGTATTGCTTATGGAAATGACGTATATTCTGATGCTGTAGAATCTATGGAAGAAGACTCTTTGATAGAAACTGCCGGGAATGTGATTAATGGCGTCCCAATTGCGACGCCAGTTTTTGATGGTGCAAAGGAAGCAGATGTAAATGATGCTTTGCGCCGGGCTGGATTTAGTGAAAGTGGACAATCAGTTCTTTTTGATGGTCGTACAGGTGAGCAGTTTGCTCGCCCAGTAACGGTTGGTATTAAATATCTGTTAAAATTGCATCACCTTGTGGATGACAAAATTCATGCTCGTTCAACTGGACCATATTCATTAGTTACGCAACAGCCACTTGGTGGTAAAGCACAGTTTGGTGGTCAACGCTTTGGCGAAATGGAAGTTTGGGCGTTAGAGGCATATGGAGCTGCATACACACTTCAGGAGATGTTAACGGTCAAATCTGATGATGTTGCAGGCCGAACTAAGGTTTATGAGAGTATAGTAAAGGGCGAGGATAATTTTGAAGCAGGTATCCCAGAGTCGTTTAATGTTCTGGTTAAAGAAGTCCGTGGCCTTGGTCTAAATATGGAACTCCTGGATGCGGAGATGGATGAGTAGTTTGCAAATTACATAGTAATCTACTTCCACCGCTCCAGTGTCTTATTCAAAGGAATTAAAAATGAACCAGGAAATATCAACAAATCCGTTTAACCCAATTACTCCGCCTAAAGCGTTTGACGAAATTAAGGTATCCCTTGCGAGTCCAGAACGGATTTTGTCATGGTCATTTGGTGAAATCAAAAAGCCTGAAACCATCAACTATAGAACTTTTAAGCCTGAACGTGATGGCCTTTTTTGTGCACGTATCTTTGGCCCAATAAAAGACTATGAGTGCTTATGTGGAAAATATAAGCGAATGAAATATCGTGGTGTTGTTTGTGAGAAATGTGGTGTGGAGGTTACATTACAAAAAGTTCGTCGCGAGCGCATGGGCCACATCGAGTTAGCAAGTCCCGTTGCGCATATTTGGTTTCTTAAATCACTTCCTTCTCGTATTGGGTTAATGTTGGACATGACGTTACGTGATCTTGAGCGTATTTTATATTTTGAAAATTATGTCGTGATTGAACCCGGGTTAACTGATCTGATTTATGGACAACTGATGAACGAGGAGGAGTTTCTTGATGCACAAGATATTTATGGAATGGATGCGTTCACTGCTAATATTGGTGCTGAAGCTATCCGTGAGATGCTTTCATTAATCGACTTAGATGGAGAAGCTGATCAGCTGCGTGCAGATTTAGCTGAAGCTACTGGGGAACTGAAACCAAAAAAAATAATAAAACGGTTGAAGATTGTCGAAAGCTTTATTGAATCTGGTAATCGTCCAGAGTGGATGATTTTGACTGTAATTCCTGTAATCCCGCCAGAATTACGTCCTTTGGTTCCATTGGATGGTGGCCGGTTTGCAACATCAGATCTTAATGACCTTTATCGCCGAGTTATTAATCGAAATAACCGTTTAAAGCGTTTAATAGAGCTAAGAGCTCCAGATATTATTGTTCGTAACGAAAAAAGGATGTTACAGGAATCTGTAGACGCATTATTTGATAATGGACGTCGGGGTAGAGTGATTACTGGTCAAAATAAAAGACCGCTTAAATCACTATCAGATATGCTGAAAGGTAAGCAAGGCCGCTTTCGTCAGAATTTATTAGGGAAACGCGTAGACTTTTCTGGCCGATCGGTAATTGTTACAGGGCCTGAACTTAAATTGCATCAATGTGGTTTACCAAAGAAAATGGCTCTCGAGCTTTTCAAACCATTTATTTATAGCCGCTTGGAAGCAAAGGGCCTTTCCTCAACAGTAAAGCAAGCAAAAAAGCTTGTTGAAAAAGAACGTCCAGAAGTGTGGGATATATTAGATGAGGTAATCCGTGAACACCCGGTTATGTTAAACCGTGCTCCCACCTTACACAGATTGGGTATTCAAGGCTTTGAACCTGTACTTATTGAAGGAAAAGCTATTCAGCTTCATCCGTTAGTTTGCTCTGCCTTTAATGCTGATTTTGATGGCGACCAGATGGCTGTTCATGTTCCCCTGAGCCTTGAGGCGCAGCTGGAGTGCAGAGTGCTTATGATGTCCACAAATAATGTTCTTTCTCCTGCAAACGGTGCTCCAATTATCGTACCATCACAAGACATGATATTAGGACTTTATTACACGTCACTCATGCGTGAAGGAATGGTTGGCGAAGGTATGATTTTTGGTTCGTCTGATGAAGTGCAACATGGCCTTGATGCTGGGGTAGTTCATTTGCATGCAAAAATAACTGCTCGGATTCTTCAGATCGACTCTGAAGGAAATGAGGTAATGGAACGGTTTGAAACTACGCCTGGGCGGGTAATTTTAGGTGCATTACTACCATTAAATGCAAAAGCGCCTTTCAAATTAGTTAATCGTCTATTGAAAAAGGGTGAGGTGCAGCAGGTAATCGATACAGTATACCGCTACTGTGGTCAGAAAGAATCTGTTATCTTTTGCGATCAAGTCATGACTATTGGTTTTCGTGAGGCGTTTCGAGCAGGGATATCTTTTGGTAAAGATGACATGCTAATTCCAGATAATAAATGGGGTATCGTTGATGGTGTCCGTACTCAGGTTAAAGAGTTTGAACAGCAGTATATGGATGGGCTGATAACTCAGGGCGAAAAATACAATAAAGTCATTGATGCTTGGTCAAACTGTAATGATCAAGTAACTGACTCAATGATGGAAGCGATTGCATCTGTTAAATATGATGAGAGTGGTGCCGAAATGGAACCTAACTCAGTATATATGATGGCACATTCAAAAGCGCGTGGTTCGGTGACGCAGATGAAGCAATTGGGTGGCATGCGTGGTTTAATGGCCAAGCCGAATGGTGATATTATTGAAACACCGATTATTTCAAACTTTAAAGAAGGTTTGACGGTTCTTGAATACTTTAACTCTACTCATGGTGCGCGGAAGGGTCTATCGGATACCGCTTTAAAAACTGCAAACTCAGGCTATTTGACTCGACGTTTAGTGGACGTAGCGCAAGACTGTATTGTACGGAGTCATGATTGTGGAACCGAACGTTCTATTACTGCTCGAGCCGCTGTGAACGACGGTGAAGTTATTTCATCTCTTGCGGAACGTATTTTAGGCCGTGTTGCTGCTGAAGACGTATTCAAGCCTGGGACAGATGAAGTTTTGTGCAGCAAGGGCGATATGATTGATGAGTGGAAGGCGGACGCAATTGAAGCCGGCAATGTGGTTTCGATGCAGATCAGGTCTCCATTAACCTGTGAGATTGAAGATGGAATCTGTGCGGCTTGCTATGGAAGGGATCTTTCGAGAGGAACCCAAGTGAACCAAGGCGAGGCTGTTGGTATTATCGCCGCTCAATCAATTGGAGAACCTGGCACACAGCTCACCATGAGGACCTTTCATATTGGTGGCGTTGCGCAGGGTGGTGGTCAACAATCCAGCCAAGAAAGCAGTCAAACAGGTAAAGTTTCTCTTGAAAATGCTACATTACTTAAAAACTCAGCTGGTGAGTATTTATCGCTTACACGTAATATGGTAGCAAAAATCCTTGATGTTGGTGGATCTGAAATAGCTAGCTATAAGGTGGATTATGGTTCCAAGATGTTGGTCAAAGATGGTCAAAAAGTAGAGCGTGGTCAAAAGTTGTTTGAGTGGGACCCGTTTACGTTGCCAATAATTGCTGAAAAAAAAGGAACAGCAAAGTTTGTTGATCTCGTGAGTGGTATAGCTTTGCGCGATGAAACAGATGATGCGACGGGTATGACTCAGAAAATTGTGGCCGATTGGCGAGCAGCTCCTAAAGGTAATGAGCTAGCTCCAAAAATAATAGTAACTGATGCCAAAGGTGAAATGTTACTTAAAAAAGATGGCAACCCTGTTTCATATGCGATGTCGGTAGACGCTGTTCTTTCGATTGAAGATGGTCAAGAAATTAAGGCGGGTGATATTTTAGCTAGAATTCCTCGAGAAGGTGGGAGATCCAAGGATATTACGGGCGGTCTACCACGAGTTGCTGAACTGTTTGAGGCGCGTAGACCAAAAGACCATGCTATAATTGCAGAAATAGATGGGTACGTCCGTTTTGGTAAGGACTATAAAAATAAGAGGCGAATAGCGATTGAGCCAGTGGATGAGGCCATGGAAAATGTTGAATATATGGTTCCTAAGGGCAAGCATATCCCAGTCCAAGAGGGCGACTTCATTAAGAAGGGGGATTATATCATGGATGGAAACCCTGCTCCCCACGACATCCTTTCAGTCATGGGGGTGGAGGCCCTAGCCGACTATATGATTGATGAAGTACAAGACGTATACCGTCTTCAGGGCGTGAAGATAAATGACAAGCATATAGAGGTAATAGTCAGGCAGATGTTGCAAAAATGGGAAATAACTGACAGTGGAGAGACTACTCTTCTGAAAGGTGAGCACGTAGATAAAGCTGAATTTGATGCAGCTAACGATAAAGCTGTATCTAAAGGAGGTCGTGAAGCTCAAGGTGGACCAATTTTGTTGGGCATTACGAAGGCCTCACTCCAAACGCGGTCATTTATTTCGGCTGCTTCATTTCAGGAAACAACACGTGTACTAACAGAAGCTTCTGTGCAGGGTAAGCGCGATAAGTTGATTGGTCTAAAAGAAAACGTGATTGTTGGTCGATTGATTCCAGCTGGAACAGGTGGTGCTACTCAAAAGATGCGTCGAGTAGCAGCTGATCGCGACAACGTTGTTATTGAAGCTCGGAAGGCGGAAGCAAAGGAGGCAATCGCGCTTGCAGCTCCAACAGATGATATTGTACCAGATGAAGTTTTTGTTACTCCGGAAACAACCACGCCAAGTGAACATAATTAAATTTTAAAAAAGTAAAGGCCATTCATATGGGTGGCTTTTACTTTTCTGTGGCATAATTTGAAATAAATAATTGCATGCAAAATTTTTAATTAATTAGTTAGTAATCCCAAGATTTAATATTTATTCCTATCTTCTTATTGCTGAATTTGGCGGTGTTCAGATCCAAGATCTTAACGTCCAGAAAATCTGGATAGTTCCCACTGATTTAACAAGCTCCGTCATATAGATATCGTTATGTATTTCTAACTGTTGACACCTTAACCGACTCTGCATATACGCCCCCCTAATCTGCATAAATTATAACTTTTATGTGAAATCAAGATTTGAAGTGGACAAGAACAGTACGCTGTTCCTCTGGATCGATACCGCCCTCCTCCATTTTTAGGATGGTATGCGGTTTTGGTCGCGTACGGCGAAAGAAAACCGCGGGAATTTGCGGAAACCAGTGGCTGGTGGTAGCACCGGGCACTTAAACATAACAACTGGTGGAGTGTGTTCCATCGAAGATTTGTACAGACTGGAAGAGAACCGCTAATGCCCACAATACAACAGCTGATCCGCAAACCACGGCAGCCAAAAGTCAAACGTAGTAAATCAATGCATTTGCAAGAATGTCCGCAAAAGCGTGGTGTTTGTACGAGAGTTTATACAACTACACCAAAAAAGCCAAACTCCGCCATGCGTAAGGTTGCGAAAGTTCGGCTCACTAATGGTTTTGAGGTTATTAGCTATATTCCGGGTGAAAGTCATAATCTACAAGAACACTCGGTCGTGTTGATCCGTGGGGGTAGGGTTAAAGACCTACCTGGTGTGCGATATCATATTCTTCGAGGTGTATTGGATACCCAGGGTGTTAAAGATCGTAAACAGCGTCGTTCTAAATATGGCGCAAAGCGTCCTAAATAAGGGGATTTAGATATGTCTCGTCGTCATGCCGCTGAGAAGCGATCCGTTTTACCAGATGCTAAATATGGTGATCTCGTTTTAACAAAATTTATGAATAATCTTATGTTGGACGGTAAAAAATCAATTGCTGAACGCATAGTTTATGGCGCCCTTGAGAGGGTGGAAACTAAAGTAAAACGAGTTCCCATTGAGTTGTTTCACGAAGCTCTAGAAAATATTAAGCCATCAGTGGAAGTGCGCTCAAGGCGTGTTGGTGGGGCTACCTATCAAGTACCAGTTGAAGTTCGGCCAGAGCGTAGAGAGGCACTGGCAATTCGCTGGTTGATAACTGCTAGTCGCAAACGCAATGAAAACACAATGGAAGAGCGACTAGCTGGTGAGCTTTTGGATGCTGTGCAGTCTCGTGGCTCGGCTGTAAAAAAACGTGAAGACACCCATAAAATGGCTGATGCAAATAAAGCATTCAGTCATTACCGTTGGTGAACTAATAGAGGCTTAATACACATGGCACGTGAATATCCCTTAGACTTGTACCGAAATTTTGGAATAATGGCACATATTGACGCTGGAAAAACTACATGTTCTGAGCGGATTTTGTATTATACTGGAAAAGAGCACAACATTGGTGAAGTGCATGATGGTGCTGCTACGATGGATCACATGGAGCAGGAACAAGAGCGCGGCATCACTATTACGTCAGCTGCCACTACAACTTTTTGGGAGCGTACAGAAACTGGCGTTGATCCAGACGGTCCAAAGCATCGATTAAATATTATTGACACTCCAGGCCATGTTGATTTCACTATTGAGGTTGAGCGCTCGTTAGCTGTTTTAGATGGTGCAGTTTGTGTTCTTGATGCAAATGCGGGCGTTGAACCGCAAACCGAGACAGTTTGGCGGCAAGCAGATCGTTACAAAGTGCCTCGGATGGTATTTGTAAACAAGATGGACAAAATAGGAGCAGATTTTTTCAATTGTGTAGCGATGATTGAGGATCGGACTGGAGCCACGGCTGTTCCAATCGCATTTCCAATTGGTTGTGAAACTGAGCTTGAAGGATTGGTTGACCTGATCACAATGGAAGAGTGGTTGTGGCAGGGTGAGGATCTTGGAGCTTCTTGGGTTAAGGCTCCGATCCGTGATAGCCTAAAAAATACTGCAGACACGTGGCGAAGTAAGCTCGTGGAAGCCGCAGTTGAACAAGATGATGACGCTATGATGGAATACCTAGAAGGTAATGAGCCAGATGTACATTCTCTGCGGAAATTGATACGTATAGGCACCTTGAAAATGGCATTTGTACCTGTCTTGGGGGGATCTGCATTTAAGAATAAAGGCGTTCAACCACTGTTAAATGCTGTTGTTGATTATTTGCCTAGTCCTTTAGATGTTATTGATTACATGGGTTTCAAGCCAGGCGATGAAAAAGAAACACGTGACATAGCAAGACGCGCAGACGATGATATGCCGTTTTCAGCTCTTGCTTTTAAGATTTGGAACGACCCGTTTGTTGGGTCCTTAACATTTACTCGAATTTACTCCGGTAAGCTCGAAAAGGGTGACAATTTCCTCAATTCAACAAAAGGAAAAAAAGAGCGTGTCGGTCGAATGATGGTCATGCATTCGAATGACCGAGATGAGATTTCTGAAGCGTTTGCTGGTGACATCATTGCATTAGGTGGTCTAAAGGATACGACTACTGGTGATACTCTTTGCGCCATAAATGCGCCTGTTGTTTTAGAAACAATGACTTTCCCAGATCCAGTGATTGAAATTGCGATCGAACCAAAAACAAAGGGTGATCAAGAAAAAATGGGCTTAGCTCTGCAGCGCCTATCCGCGGAAGATCCATCCTTTAGAGTTGAGACTGATATAGAGTCTGGTCAGACCATAATGAAAGGCATGGGCGAACTGCACTTGGATATTCTTGTAGATCGGATGCGGCGCGAATTTAAGGTGGAAGCAAATATTGGTGCACCGCAAGTGGCTTATCGTGAAACGATTGGTCATGAGGTTGAGCACGTGTATACTCATAAAAAGCAATCTGGTGGTTCTGGCCAATATGCAGAGGTTAAAATGATAATTTCTCCAACAGTACCTGGCGAAGGTTATTCATTTGAATCAAGGGTTGTGGGGGGATCAGTACCCAAAGAATATATTCCGGGTGTTGAAAAAGGTATTAGGTCAGTGATGGATAGCGGTCCATTAGCTGGCTTTCCTGTAATTGACTTCAAGGTTGCCTTACTCGAAGGTAAATATCACGATGTTGACTCGTCAGTTTTGGCTTTTGAAATTGCTGGTAGGATGTGCATGAGAGAGGGCATGCGTTTGGCCGGTGCTAAACTGCTTGAGCCTATTATGAAGGTGGAAGTAATAACGCCAGATGAATACACTGGTGGAATAATTGGCGATTTAACGTCCCGTCGTGGACAAGTGCAGGGTCAAGATAGTCGTGGAAATGCAATTGCTATTGATGCCTTTGTGCCACTGGCGAATATGTTTGGATATATAAATACATTAAGATCAATGTCGTCTGGACGAGCGAATTTTTCAATGCAGTTTGATCACTATGAACCTGTACCATCAAATATATCGGAAGAAATCCAGGCTAAATATGCGTAAACGTGGTGGGCCTATGGCCTACCCTACACCAACCACGGTAGGGTGGGCACTTTGCCCACCGCCACGAAACCAAAGAGGAGCCTCTCATGGCTAAGGAAAAGTTTGAACGTTCAAAACCACACGTAAA
>CEWO01147273.1_pt1 | contig 16450 bp, 9 predicted proteins | sample 361561 | NCBI WGS metagenome assembly CEWO01 (sample SAMEA2623627, study PRJEB7988) | marine metagenome | isolation source: saline water (ENVO:00002010), including
GGAGCATAGCGATCGTTTTCGGTGGATACGAAAACACGGATCGACTCCCCCACTACGGCGTGAGTTAAAGGTTTGCAAACCTTGAAAATTCCTGCCAGTTCATCTCTCGATCCAAAAAACCGTTTCGATGATTCGATGATTCCAGTGTGCGGAGCACTGCTGGGAGGAGAGACCGATGTCTTTTTCATTCAAACCGCGCCAGTCAGTACGCAAATATAAGAATAGTCCAACTGTTTGATCACTCATAAAATACAAGATATGTGTTAACGGGAGTTCAGTTCAGCAGTTCAGTTGGCCAGCTCGCTCTTGTGGCAGACCGGTCGGCGCAGCGCCCGCTCGATGAGATGACGTCCCAGGCGTCGCGCCGCGCGGCGAGCGCAGTGATGGGGACCTTAGGCAGGTATTTAGGCGGTGCGTCGCATGTCCTCGCGCGCGCGGGGTCTCCCTCCGTCGGCGCCTACGCGCCGTGGGCAGCGCCGCGCGCTCGTCGCTTCTTCGAGGTGCCCAACCTCTCCGACCTGTGCGAGAAGACGTTCTCGTCCTCCAAGACGGTACAGCACTCGCCGGAGGACCTGTTCGCGGTCGTGGCGGACGTGGATAGGTACCAGGAGTTCGTCCCCTTCTGCGCGGGGTCCCGGGTGCTCCGGCGAACCTCGCACACGCGCTTCGAGGCGGAGCTGGAGATCGGGTTCAGGCTCTTCAACGAGCGCTACGTCTCCGACGTGTCCCTCGTACCGGGCGAGTCCGTCACGGCGGAGGCGGTGAGAACCCCGGGAGGACTGTTCGAACGACTGGTGAGCACGTGGAGGTTCGAGCGCGGCGCTCACCCGCGCGAGTGCGTGGTCAAGTTTGACATCGACTTTCGCGTCGGGTCCGTGTTGCACGCGCAGGCGGTGGGACTGTTCTTCGAGGAGGTGTCGCGGATGCAGATAAACGCGTTCGAGGCGCGGTGCGTCGAGCTGTACAGAGGACGGGCGGCTGGGGCGGTGTCCGGATCCAGCCGCGTCGGGGTTGTCCAGGCACTGGGGGGATCAGGCTCGGGGGCGCAAACGACGAAGCAATCGACGGAGACGCCGCGGTGGGAGACGGAGTTGCGCGCGGCGTTTCACTCGGCCGAGATCGCCGGGAGGGGCCGCGAGAACCTCGAGAAGGACGGGTGGACGGACGGGGGTGACGCCGACGCGCGTGAACCGGGCGAACCGGGCCTGGGTCTGCGCGATTTCGCCATCGCGTGCGCCTCGCTCGACGGGGTGTCGCCGTTTGGAAAGGCGGTCTCGTCGCGGCCGCTGCTGTGCGGTGCGCTGCACGTCGCACTGGACGTCCGGGGTTGCGGGCGTGTGACCGCGGACGATGCGGCGGCGGCGACCCGGCTCGTCGAGCGGATAGGTAAGGGGGTGGTGGGAGGTGAGGGCGTCGGGGTGGGAGGTGAGGGCGTCCGGGAGGCGGACGCGGCTGCGCTCGGGGGATACCTGCGCGAGCAGCTCTCGGCGCTGAAGCGGCGCCTGCCCAACGTCGCGCGGCTGGCTTCGACGCAGCAGCAGAGGGTCCTGGACGGTGAGGATGACGACTTCGCGGCCGAGGACGAGGGGAACGAGTTCGATATCCTGGTGGAGACGGCGATGGCGGACGTGGTGACGGAACAGGCGCTCGAGGGGGTCGACGGACTCGCCGCAAAGTTGACGGAGACCCTGGGCGGCGGCGGAAAGGAAGCGAGGGTGGGCGAAACGAACTGGGCCGCCGCCGCGACGACGATGGATGACTTGCTGTCGTCGCGCACGCTGGATGGAATCCTCCGGCTCGGGGTGCTGGTGAGGCAGGCTCGGGGCGGCGGTGCTGGTGTCTAATTTAACACTGCGGTAACTCTAGTTCTCCTATCGGGTTGAGGCGTTTTGCACGAACTGGATGTTGTAACTCCCGGTGGCGTCATCCTTCTCCGCCTTGAAGTTGTCCGTGGAGAGCCCGAAGTTGCCCAGGATGGAGTTCCCGAGGTCCTTCAGCTTGCCGATCATCTCCTCCTTCATCTCCTCCCTCTTTGCCTCCACCAGCGGCCTCAGCCTCTCCGCAGAGGCTAAAGCCTGCGTACGCGATCCAGGCTCAAGCTCAGCCGCGCGTTCGACATCCACGAGCGCGCCCTCCAGGTCATCCAGACTCTCACGTGCCGCGCTACGCCTCAGGTAGGCCTTCGCGTACGTGTCGTCCTCGGCGATCGCGGCTGTGCAGTCCTCCTCAGCCTCCTTGTGCGACTCGAGCTTGACCCTGCACGCCGCGCGGTTGGAGAGGTACACCGCACGGTCCCTTCGTCTGGCACGTTCACCGCCCGCGTCCTCATCGGGCGCACTTTCCTCGGGCGCATCGGCGGGTGCGGCCTCGAGGGCGAGCGTGTAGTGACTCGCGGCCTCCTCCCACTCGCCTCTCGCGAAGCAAGCGTTGCCGCGAGCCTTGTGCTCCTCCGCCGCGACCGGCTCGGGGGGCGAGCACGACTCCACGAGGCGAGTCGCGTCCTCGTCATCATGCTCCACTATTTGAACCATACCCCCGCCGGGAAGCCACGGCGAGCGTGGGTCGGACCTCGCCTGTGTCACGCCAGATCCGCCCTCCAAGTTCTGAGACCAAAAAGTGAGAAAAGCGACTTTTTGACGCAAAGGGCACCGCGCTCGACCCGAAGGCCGGTCGTGCGTGATACCCTCGCGGGTGAGTCGATCGGCGCCGTAATTGCGGCATCGTCGCAACCATCCGCGCACCGGGCTCGGGGCCTCCGGACTTGTTGACAGAGACCGCACCGGCCAGTTTCCTTCGCCGCGCCAGTTCCGCCCACCATGAGGTCCCCAGCCCCGAGGACCGCTCCTCCCCGCACCACCGAAGAGAACGAGCCCCTGATCGGGACGGAAAATCTCGAATTCATTCAGGTGGGTCCAGCCGCCACGCCCCCCGATCCGCCCCCCGCCCCCCGCCCCACCGCGGACTAACACGCCCAACCCCGCATCGCAGGTGGAGGTGGTGAGGCACATCGGCGACGCCCGCGACATGCTCAAGGCGCACGCGATCAAAATCGGACCCTTTCGCGTGGCGAGCGACCTGTGCAAGTCGGTCATCGATGAGCTCGACGCGGCTGCCGCCACCCTCCGCGATTGCATCTCGTGCACCCCCCTGAGCGTCGCGACTGGCGCCGCGTTGAAAGCGCTGGGCTCGCTCGCGGCGTGGACCGACGACCCCGGCTTCGGCGCGTCCCTGGCGAAGCTGGGCGATCCAGAGCTCCCGGACTCGGAGTATCGAGAGCTCGCCAAGGAGGTGGGCGGATTGTTGCGCCCGGCCCACGTCGCGAACGACGCGAGGACCGCGGCGATAGAGGAGGGTCGAGCGCTCGCGGCTGCCACGGCGGAACAGGTCCGGGGAGCGCTGTCCCGCGCGGCGCTGGCGTGTAGCTCGAGGGGCACGGGGGGCGTGCACGCGCTAGAGGAGGGAAGTCTGGAGATGGTTGAGGTGGCGGATGCGCTCGAGGTGCTGACGAAGACCTCGAACTGGCGCCGGGGTGCGGACGAGGGATGGATGCTCGCGGAGAAAGAGGTTTGCGACGCCGCGGCTGAGTCCCTCGCCAGGGCGGTGGTGCCTACCCTGTTCGTGCCGCTCCTCGGAGCGAGGGACATTAAGACGACACGAGAGGTCACCGATGCCGCCGAGAGGGTGGCGCGCGTGTGGAGCGCCGGGGGCGCTGTGTCGCGCGCCGTGGGTGACGCCGTGGACAAGTTCGGGATCGCTCCCGACGGCGCGTCGGTGGTGGCCGCCGCCGTCATAGCCCACCTTCCGTTCACTTCAGAGCGACCCATGAGGGATCGGGTGGAGGATGAGGTGTCGGGACACCTGAAAGACGACGTTGAGAGGGGTACCGCGGCAGCCCCAAACGCACGGTCACTCGTCGAGAGCCTGACGCATGCGCTGGTGAAGCGTGTATCCAACCACATGAAGACGGCGGCGGCGGCGCTGCGCGCCCGCGGCGACGCCAACGTGGAGGCGCCGTTCTTGTGGATACTGGCGTGGCTGGAGAGGGATACTCCCGCCCTTGCGATGGAGGCGGTGAACGAAGTCGCTGACGACATCCGCGTACGATTCTCAGCAGCAGCAGAGAAGGCTGGGGATGTGGGGTTCAAGAAGCTCAAGCTGCTTGCGAATCCTATCATCCATTCGCTCGAGGCCCCGGCGACTTTCCGCCATAGGGCATTTAAGGGTGCAAATGACGCGTTGAAAAGCCTCACGACGGATGTTCACGTCGCATCGAACGCGACGGATGTACTTGAACGCCTGGCGAGAATAGGGAGGGCCCCGACGCCGAGCCCTTCGCGTTCGTCTTCTCTCCCCCCTTCGCCCCAGAGGTTGGTGCGCCAACGAAAGGTCAGTAAGGAGCGGGAGCCGGTCCCGAAGCCCACAAAACCTGTGAAGAAGCCCCCAAAGCCCCCAAAGAAGAAGGCAACGGCTCACTTGAAGCAGCAACGGGGTAGGAACGCAATAATCGAGCACGGTGGTTTGGCGATGCTTTCAATCGCAGCCTCGCAGGAAGACGGTGGGGACACCGTCAGCCGGGATTGGTCGTCTTTCTACGCGGAGGGAGGTTCGGAACGACCGGCTGATGACGCTTCAAAACTGGCCCTGTCCGAGCCGAGCGACGAGGCAGAAGTGACCCCAAGGGTTGATGTGAGGAGGAGACCGGCGCAGTCTGACCGCAGCAACACAAAGTCGAAGACGAACAATGCCGCGGCCGCTCACAGATTTCTGAAACGAGCGGCAAAGACTGCGAGCTTGAGTGAGCTCGGGACTCGCCTCCCGCCGGCCCCTCCGATGTTCGCCGCGGGATCTGGTGCGGCGGCGGCGGCGGCGGCGGCAACCTCGAATATCCAGTCCCAATCGCTCTCCATGCCCATGCACGCGGCGATATGGCTGCTCGATTTATGTCGGAAGACTGGCACGAGTCTTCCGGAGGGTGCGGATCAGCGTTTCCTGCTCGAGTTCACCTCCTGCCCCAGCTCCGTCCTCGAGGTGCTCGGTCGCATCAACTGGCCGGTAGTGTTGCGGTCGATGGACACCTCGATGCACGGAATGCTATCGGGCGTGATCAACACGGCGCCGAGCGCATCGAGAGGAGTCAACTTCCCCTTTGAAGGAAGCGGCGCCTGGGCGTCCGGCGCGGCGGTTCCTCCCGCGGCTCTGAACTCCGGGGGCAGAGAGGCGGCCGGGGCGATCGACGGGGCGATCGAAGGGGCGACTGGGACGAGCGAGGGTAGCGGCAGGGGGTTTGGTGGCGTCTCAGGAGCGACGGACGGGCGTGGAGGCAGCAGTGTCTCGGTCCCCGTGCACGGAGTGGCCAGCGGGTTGCATCTCAAGTTCATGTCGAGGGACAAGAATAAATCGGGCAAGCGCAAGTTGCAGGAGGCTTCACCGAAGTCCCCAGACCCGTACGCTTTCGATGATTCCGCGGAACATGCGAAACAGGCTATTATCCGATGAGCCGGTGCGCTCTAAACAATCTCGTATGATAAACAGATCTGATAAACAGAATGTTACCTTCGCACCTCGTATTAGTACAGAGTTCACAGTCAAAGGCGGGGCTCTTGAGCTCTGGCATCGCGATGCAGACGGATGAGCTCCTTGTGGATCGTATCGGATGTGTGACGGTCCTAACGTTAAACAGGCCGCGCCAGCTGAACGTTCTCAGCCTGAGCATGGTGCGAAAGTTGCAAGAGGTTTACGCACGCTCCGATGCCGACCCGGAAATAAAGGCCATCGTCGTGCGAGGTGCCGGTGAGCGCCCTTGCCTGTGCGCAGGGGGTGACGTGAAGCGGATATACGAAATGCGGACGCATTCAAAAACCGACTCCTTCTTCGCGGACGCACTCTCCTTCTTCGCGGCGGAATACGTCATGAACTCGTTCCTCGGTCGCTTAACAACTCCGCACGTCGCACTCATGGACGGCATCGTGATGGGGGGAGGCTGTGGGGTCTCCGTGAACGGTTCACACCGGTGTGCCACCGAGCGAACGGTTCTATCGATGCCCGAGTGCGCCATAGGACTCGTGCCGGACGTGGGCGGCACGCATTTTCTCAGTAAGGTGCAAGGAGAGTTGGGGACGATGCTGGCGCTCACCGGGAGAAGGCTGAGTGGTTTAGATGCAAAAGTCTTAGGATTGGCAACGCACACACTCGCGTCGGATGATGTTCCAAGAGTGGTGAACGAGCTCGCGACCGCACTAGCTGACGTCAATAAGTCCGAAGCGGCGGGGGTGGTCGGGAACGTGCTTAGTCGATTGGAGACGCAGCTCCAAGCTGTACCGAGTGATGTGGCGCCCCGCCGAGCAGCCATCGACGGATGGTTCGCGGGTGACAGCTTGGAGGACATCGTCGCCGCGCTGACGGATGCGACGAAGGGAAACGAAGGGGACCTGGCGAAGGAACTACTCGAAGCCATCCAGGCCGGGTCTCCCACGAGCCTCAAGGTGACACTCGCGATGCTCCGCCGCGCCTCGTCCGAACCCTCGCTCGTCTCGTGCCTCCAAACGGAGCTGTGCGCGGTGGCGGGGTGCCTGGCGAGGGCGGATTTCTACGAGGGGGTGAGGGCGCTTTTGGTGGACAAGGGAAAGGGACCGAAACCGGCGTGGCGCGTCGGGAGGCTCGAGGAAGTCTCCGCCGAGGACGTGGAGGCGCACCTCGCGCCCGAAACAGAAGAGGTTGAGGTCATCGTGGCGAGGTTCCGGGAGGAGGCAAACAGCGGGGACTCGACGGCTCGGCTGTGAGGCTCAAGCCTTGATGACGTCGTAGAGTTTATATCAGTGCCGTCATCCTCTTTTTTACAGCGGTTTCACGTGTCGAAGCGGTTTCACGCGGTGGTTGGCGGCGCAGCCGGGCCGACTCCCGCGCCAGCCGGAAACGTCGGCGCCCTCGCTGCCCATTCCATGGAGCTCTTGTGCACCCCCTGCAGGTCCGCCGCGCCGGCCCTGAGACCCTGTGCCATCTCACGCGCCTGTTTGCTCTTCTCGCTGAGTCCCCGTCGAGCCTCCGCCGCCTCCTTCTCCGCCTCCCCCAGCTTGGCGCGGATGGACTCCGCCTCGCGCCTCTTCACATCCGCCCGGAGCGCACGCATGACCGCATCCGGCGGCCTCGCGAGCGGTGTCACGTTATCACCATCACCGGCGCCCAAACCCGTGATGCCCCTCGCCTCGCACGCCTGGTCGAGCGCGTTGAGCCGCGGCACCAGAGCCTCCTCGCGCGTGATGGCGTCGAACTCGTCCACGCTGAACGTGCCGATGCCCTGCAACAGCTGGCAGTACAGGTCGTACAGCGGCTCGTGCATCTCGGCATCGAGCCCACTCAGGGCGGCGGCGAACTCCTGCGAGGTTAGAAGCGAATGGGAACGTCAGATACATGCTCGAACGGGGTCGAAGGGGACGCGACACGGAGGATCGAATTTCTTCCCCCTCTGAGTTTTTCTCGGAGCGTTCGACGCGAATGGGGTCGCGTGCGCGGGGACCACGTACCTCCGGTGTTTGCGGCTTGAGGGTGACCTCGAGCGCCTCATTGAAGGTGTCGCGAAGCTTTCGCACGCGCTTTCCTTCAAAGAACTCCATCCTTTGTGCTTCGAAGGTGCAGTCGTTGTGTGTCCGCAATGATTTGAGCTCGCTTTCGCTTTTTTCAAATCATGGAACGGCTCGCTTCGCCGCACAAAAGGCACAGGACGCCGGAAAATAGCAAAATAACAGTTTCAAATGCACAATTCAACAAATTCTTCACTGGGGAACAGTTACAAAAAGTATGAATAGATTCCACTCGCGACGAGCGCCCGGGCTGCACACACACGGCCTCGCGCTCGGGCGATGGGCAGCGTCGGCAAGAACGCGGTGTGGCAGGACCGCGAGATCCGTTTCGACGTCAAGCTCAAGGACCTGAACCTGCGCAAGGGCGAGTTCGAGATCGATCACCTCAAGGGGGTGGAGGACACAAAGGGAAACACCGGGGACAAGGGCGAGCTCGTGGTGACCAACCTGCGGACGATATGGGTGTCGAGCAGGAGGAGGAACATCAACCTCAGCATCGGGTACGGCGCCATGGTTTCCATCAACACGCGCACCGCCAAGACGAGGCTCAGGGGTCAGACCCAGTCGCTGTACATCATGACCAAGTTCAACGGTAGCAGGTTCGAGTTCATCTTCACCAACCTCGTGACGAACTCCCCGCGGCTTTTCAACACCATCCAGGCGGTGCACCGCTCGTACGATGGCTCCAAGATGTACCGCGACCTCAAGCTCCGCGGTGCCATCATCGCGGACAAGGAGCTCAAGCTGCTGCCCAAGGAGGAGGTGTACAACAAGGTCAACGGGGTGTGGAACCTGAGCAGCGAGCAGGGCAACCTCGGAACGTTCTTCATCACCAACGTGCGGCTGGTGTGGCACGCGAACATGGCTGAAAACTTCAACGTCAGCATACCCTACATACAGATGAAGAGCGTCAGCGTGAGGGACAGTAAGTTCGGTCAGGCGCTGGTGGTGCACACGACGCACAGGAGCGGCGGGTACGTCCTCGGGTTCCGAGTCGACCCGGCGGAGAAGCTGAAGGAGGTCTTCACCGAGGTCGAGGGTCTGCACAAGGTGTTCAGCGCGAACCCCATCTTCGGCGTGGAGTTCAGCGTCGAGGAACGCGCGGGTTCGCTCAGCTCCGTCGCCGTGCCCAGGGAGACGGATGACGTGGAGATAGTCAACGACGGCGACTCGTTCAGGCAGTACTACGCCATGGGGGGAGAACGCTCCACGGAGGAGAGGGAGGTGGTGTTCTGCCCGGAGCTGGGGCTGGCCATCGAGAAGCTGCCGGAAGGGGTGACCATCCAACAGCTGTGGAACATCGTATGACGCGGGACTGTGGAGTTCGATAGTGTACCATCAGTAACCAATACACTTAGCAAGTACGAAGGGAATAGAAGATCGCAGAAGACCTTGGCTGTTAACCACAGATTTGAACGCGCTGCGTCCGAGGCGAAAGCCACAGATGTCAAGGTCAGAGCCCACCGAATCTTTCTTGGCGCTCCTACGCGCGGCGGAGGAGGGCGAGGTAGAGGAGACGATGGCTGAGGTGATCGCCAGGTTCGAGACCAGCGAAGACGGCGACGGCGATGAAGCCGACGGAAAAGCCGGAGACTCGCCTGAGAAGGAGAGGCCGGGGGGTCTCGGACCCGAGGGTAGCGTGCAGGCCGAGGCGGTGGGCATGGAACTGAGCGGCGTGCTGTGTTCATACAACGCGAGCAAAGCGCGGGTTTGCCATGCCCCTGACAGTCCCTCCGGGGCCGGGACCGCAAAGGCAATAGTCGCTCAACTGCAAGACGAGAGCATGGGAATTGAAAAGATGGTCGCCGTGCAGGAGAGCCTCGCCGATATCTCGGGTGACGCCGCAACGCTGAAAACGTTCATTGCGGACGCCAGACCGGCGATGGGAGGCGCGTTAGTGATGGTATCGGAAGATTCCGAGCTGCTTCAAGCCCTGGCCGCGGAGTTGGGACTCGACAACGCGCACGCCTTCGAGCACGCCACGGGGTTGCTCTTGGCCTATCCCAAGGAAGGTGAGGATGGGGGTGAGTGGACCCTGATTAGGAGACTGTCGCACGAGTAGGTCTCATCGCTTTTAGGACAGGGCTAATTCTAGCTAAGTGTTAGGTATGCTATCGCCCGCGACCCAGGTTTCAGTCTCCGGAGACCCAGGACAGCGTGGCGCAGTCGGCGGCGGGCACCGGTTGCCTGATGGGCGGTCCTCCAACCGGCAAGCCGCACATCAGGTCCATCATCGCCGGCTCGAGAAGATCGCGGTAGGGTAGCACGCACGCCGGCAGCGCGTAGCACCCGCCCAGTCTGCAAGACGCCCAGTACGCCAATGCTCGGCGAAGCGGGGGACTCTCCGCGAGCAGCACCTCAGCGGGGACCGGGCCCTCCAGGGCACATCGCAGAGCCCAGACGCCGCCGGGGCTCCCAAATCCCACAAGTGTGGGCGGAGTGCTGTGAACATCCACGCATGCATCGATGGTTCGCGCCTCCGCGATGACCACGTGCGCCAGGCGAGCCGCGGCCCAGTTCTGCAACGTGGACGCCTCCAGGACGTGAGCGAGGGCGAGGAGGCCGGGGAGATAGCGTCTCTCCCGCGCGCTCGGGTCAGGGGTCGAGGTATCATCCACCCGAAACTCGAAGAAAGTCGGAAGGCGACCGGTATACAGCCACCTCATGGCGAGCTCGAACACCGCTCGCAATTCGACGGGGTCCTCCGGCATGCCGCTCGCCATCGGGAGCGGGACGATATCCCGCTGGAGCGAACGAGCAGCAGAGGAATAATCACCCGCCTCAGCCGCGGCGTCAGCATCGGCGAGAATATCCCGCATAAGGGGCGAGTTGGTCTCGAGGATTCGACGACGAACGTGGAAAGGGGAGCCGCCGACTCGAAGAGCGACTGTTCTTCCATCCCGCGTGTCGACGTTGACGTCGTCCTCGGTCAGCGCAGAGGATTCGGGCTCAATCGGGACCGCGTCCTCGTCGCCGGGTGTCGGTTCCTCGCCTCGCCGACGCTTGGACCGTCTGACCGGCGTATGCGCGGCGGACGGACGCTTCCTGGAACTCGATGGACTCGAAGTCAATGCCTCGACTTTTGGCCCACCGTGATGCTCCGACGGCATTGCTGCTGACGGCATCTCCGACTCTTGCCAGGCATCTCTCATTCTACCTTCGAGCTGAAGAAAACGCTCCTCCCGCGAACATCGGAGAAGCCTTCGGAACACACCGTGCATAGCGCGGGCAGATTCGCGACCAGAGGAAGGCAATATCGCACCCTCGCGAGCCGTATGACCGTGAACGCCAAAGCGCTCAGAAAGTGGATTGGTGAAATAGTCGTCATTCTCAGGGCCATCCTCAAAATCGGCGTAGTCTCCATCCTCGGTGAGGTACAGCTTGTGGTCAGGGTGCTCGTGTCCTGCGGCGATGTCGTGGGCATGGTTCCAGGCTTTTCGAACAATAGTGTGAATGGATGACGCGGCATTTAGCAAGCCAAGGACATGCATTTTGGACGCCGCGATGTATTGCTTCTTGATCCATTCCTGTCCCGACTCTTCAAAGTCGGAGTCGGCGTCGTCTGCGGCCCTCTCAAAGCCAAGGACACTTGCCACCGAAGGCCATCGTACCCCAAGTCCCTCGTACCTCTTCCAGAATGTGTTGTGGGGGTCTTCAATGTCAGGTGGGACGGCCCGATTCGCGTGTATTGCAACCGTAGGTTTGTATCGATGCACCAGATCACAACCATTCTCTGATGCAAGCAGCGCGAGGGCTATGCCACACCACGCAGCATTGTGGTTATGCCTCATGTCACGCGATGGCTCCCGCAAATATGACAATAAATTTGGTAATCCATCAAGCGCTCTGTCAAACATGAACACATCTCCGTCTTCAGCGTGATAGGGGTCTTTAAGCACCCTACGAAACACAAAGCCGAATTCCATGTTTCCAGACGCATCCCTTTTCCAAGTTGCGTACCTCAACGCCTGATTCGTGACCCCATCAAGGCTCAATGCGTATTTTGCGATATCAACGTTATCAAACTTGTTGGCCGAAATTGCAGCCACGGCCCTCTTGACAATCTTCTTACGAGTGTCTTCATCAAACAGCACTTGGAATCCGGTGTAGGAATCCGGGTGTAGGAATATCTCCTCAACCAAGCTGCTCATGTGCTCCATCCATTCTCTCAGGGATGCGGTCAGATTGGACAGTGTATGATTGAATTTTATCACGTCGGTCGGCTTCACACGTAAATGCTCCGTGTTGGTTGTACTAAGATGTTGCAGCCGCTTCGCTTGTTTGAGCATGTAGGCAAATCTTCCCGCCGTGTACCTGAGATCCCTGACTAACTTATTCGTGTTATTGGTACTGACACCTAACAAGTCCGGCAGGCAACGCGCAAATGTCTCTGAGTAGACCGTCATCAGATCACACCGATACATATTGAATGTGCCGGCTGCAATCTTGGGTGAATGAAAATAAAATACACTCTTCAGCACATCGTGAGCCATCACTTCTGACTCCGGATCATCCTTTGCGTAATGTAACAATCCAACCATAGCGCGTGGATTGGTCCAGAGTGCGGTGACGACTGCGTGGCTGTCGTGCGTGTACATGTGTTTCAGTATCGTCTGAGCGACGAGGGCTTGGTCACGGTGACAGTCGCCCAAAAGAGCCACAATCGCATGAAGCAATCCTGCCTCGAACGCGGCGGGAACCCCGTATTCGGTGTACTCGACGAGATTGATGAGAAGGTCACAGACGGAATATATAGTGCTCGCCCAACGGTTGAATGGACTGTGTCCCTTATCATCCTTGGGAGGCGCAGGTTGCTCCAGCGATAACGCGTTGCGATATGCCGTATCGACGTGGTCATCAAGGCCAAGGGACACTTTCTTGTCCAGAGTTGCCGGCGCATCGGCCCAGCCGCCAAAACCCTCGCCGAGGATGCTCCTGCTTCGACGGATCGCCTCATCGGAGACGACCACATCTTTGCCAGAAGCAGTCTTGAAGAGCACACCGCCCTCTCGTAAACCTGGAGAAGCAACATTGACATTTCGACGTGCTGCCTTTTCATCGGCGCCATTCGCAGTAGTCACTTCGGCAATGATGGGCTTGGTGTCCATATTTCCTTCGTACGCTTCAACCTCTGGCCTCGGAGGCATCACATTCTTGGATGGCGGCTTAGAGTAGAGCAGTTGGACGGCCAGAGGGAAGACATTGAGCGCGATACACTGCAGCCGCGCGCCGGGGTTGCAACGCGTAATGCTCGCGAGGGAGTGCGCGCAGTTGCCCACCACGTCGCTCTTGGGGTCTCCTGTTCTCATAATCTCCACAAGCACGGGAAGCGCCCCGCACTTGACGGCTGCTCGCCCCGCTGGGGGTTTGGCATTTGGTTCATGCGTTGACTCCATTTGTCCGTTGGGAAGCTCGTCAACGATGGTGGAGAGAGCCTCAGACGCCGCCTCGGCGATGGGCGACCAGGGTCCACAGCGCAGCAGAGACACCAAGTGCGGCACGATGCCGAGCTTGATCAGTGCCCTCTTCATCTCCAAAACACCGTTCACCATATCCATTTGCATGTTGTCGACGTCTTCCAAAGAATCATCATCATCCGTCCTCCTGCAAATAGACGATAACGTGCGACAGACATCGATGGAAACCGTGATGCGTTCGGTGGATGCGTTCGGGGGATTCTTGTAGTTGCCGTGATGCCGCTCCCCGGAGGTGGGAATGTTGACAAAGGACACGCCTTCCATCCTGATCGATCCGAGGTCATGCAACGGACCGTCCGGGTTAACGCCATACGCTGTGGTGAAGCCCGTCCGAGCGATCGACGCGGCAAAAATCGGCGCCGCGCACCGCTTCAGAATGTCCACTGAAATTTCAAGGATGTTAGCCTTGATCACCTCCGCGCGCCCAGAATCCACCTCCCACGCTATCCTCGAAAGACTCTCGTAGACGATTTCAATGATCCGGTGCATCTGCGGGGGTGCCAACACGGGGTGCTCTTTCGGCAGCTGCGCCGCCGGCGGCACGGGGAGGTTGAAGTCCGCCGCGGCTCTGTGGGCGTAGTCGTATGTCGTCCTCGCGGGGGGCGCCTCCGAGGTGGACGCACCCGCCGGCACGCTCGCGGGACCCGTGCCGCACATGTGAAGAATATCCTCACGCGCGACGTACTGGAGCGCGACGTTGTTCATATCCTTGTTCACATCCGCGCGTGAACCCGCCAAACGATCCACGTGCTCGACCCACGCCGACGCCTCAGCCTCCTCCGGGCCGGGTTGGCTGAAACGTCCCCCATGGGCCTCCGCGACGGGATGGCACGCTCGGAGCAACCTGGCCAGCGTCGGGACCGCCTGGACACACGTCTCCCTGTGCTCCCTCTCGTACGCCAATCCACCGATGGCTTCCACGGTCGTGTACAAGGACCTGTGCGGGTCGATCTCCGGTACCTGCCCCCGTTCACGCGCCGCGTTCACCACGGATTGCATGTGCGGCACGAATCGGTCCACAATCTGCACGAGCCTCGGCAGCGCGTCCCTGTCCATGGCGATCCGCATCCCCTCCCGCCTGTTCATCAGCGACGAGAACGCGTCCGTTACCTTCGCTCGCACCAACGAGGACAATCCCAGGTTATCCACGTCCATCACCACCGTGGTCAGCACGTCCATGGCGCCGAGGTTAATGGCAGCGCACTGGACGGTGTCCTCGCAGCAGATGTACGCGATGCAGTGGCTCGCCTCCCCGACCACGTCGCCGAAGTTTTTAATGTCCCATCGGATCAGATCGACCAAGAAATCCAACGCGCCGGTTTTATACGCGGCGTATCCGACGCTCTCAGACTCGTACAGCTCCATGCGACGCGTGCCCTCGCGGGTATTCCCGAGCGTGGATAGCTGCGCGAGCTCAACGAGTAGCCTCCGCCTCTGCGCCGCGGTTAGGGGGATTCCGCCCTCCGCGTCGTGAGTATCGACTCCCCATTCGTGCAGAAGGGCGTGAATTCCCTGCGTCAGCTCGACCGCCCTCTGGCCGAGGGTCGGCAGCCTCTCGACGACAGCCTCGGGGGCGCCGAAGTACTTGGAGTCGAGGGGATGCGGCCACCCCGCGTAGGCGGTCTGTCTCTTGTCCCTTTGCTCTCGCGACGCCCATGGCCACCGATATTTACGCTCCCCGAAATCCTTACACCCCTCCAACCATTTTGCGTGCCACGCCTTGTCCGTCTCACCCAACGCGGCCATGGTTGCTCGGAGATTAGTGTCGTAATTATAACATTGTGGTCAGCCCACAGCAAAAGTAGTGTTAACAGTCGCTACCTCTATCTCTCCTTCTTTGGAACCTTGCCCAGCTCCTCCTCCAGTTGCGCCAGCGACACACCCGCCGAACCCCTCTCCGCCGGCTGCTGCTGACCCTCCCCGGGGCTCCACCCCGTCATGTACAGCACCTGGTACGTCGCCTCCACCCCCTCGCCGCCGTCGCTCGGGAACATGGACCCGTACGAGGCAGCCGCCGCCGCCGCCGTGGACCTCGCCAGCGGGCCGGGGCGACGCGATACCCCGGCGTTGGTCTCCCCCATCACCCTGAGGTGCTCCACCAGCTTGTGCGGCGACGGGTAGTTCATCGTGACGGTGTCCACGTCAACCGCGGGCAGCCGCATACCCGCGCGGGTCAGGAGGTTGCCGCAGTCACGCACCTGCGCGAGGGGACTGACGCGCTGGCTAACCCCGCCCTCGCGCTCCAGCTCCGCCACCGCGCACGCGATCCTCATCTCCCTCAACGTCTCGCCGCCCAGCACCGCGGACAGGAACAGCCCGTCCGGCACGAGCGCCATCCGCGCCTGCGTCATGGCGCCGGGCAGGTCGTTGGCCCAGTGCAGACCCAACGCGCTGACCACCACGTCCACCGACTGACTCTTCGCCGGCAGCTCCTCCTCGTCGGCATGGACGTAGTGCACAGTCACCTCCCCGCCCGAGGCTGTGCGCACGACCTGCGAGTCGAGCGAGTCATCCCCCTTGTCGTCGCCGCCGCCGCCACCGCCCGCCGAAAACTCGGCGGCGACGTTGTCCCTCACGAGCCGCAGCATGTCGCGGGACATGTCCGTCACCACGATGACGCGCACGTCACCGCGGTCTCGTAGCAGACGTCGAACAACCGCATCGCCCGCTCCCCCCAGCACGAGTACGCGCGGAAACTCCCGCTTTACGTCCGACAGACGGTCCAGGGTGCGCCTGGCGATCTCCTCGAGGAAGGGATCGGCGGTGTCCCCCGACGGGTGGATCTTACGCAGATACGCCGCGCGATCCCTGTGTGCAGCCTTGACGGTTCGATCGAATACGTACATGGCGCCACTATCCGCCTGTGCCTGGGCTGCGAGAGCCGCCGCCTTAAGGCGCGCGCGCTCCTGCGAAGCCTCGACGTCGACGAAGGAAGACGCATCGCTTCCCGCCGCGGTGCTCAAACACGAACACGTCACCCTCTTCCACGCTTCCGCTTCCTTGTGTCTCCTGGTCGACGTCAGGCGCGAGGCGAAGACTCCAAGCGCCCGACGTGCCGACATGATTTAACCCCGCGGTTGCCGTAGACGAAACTGGGCGTGCAGAACCCGCCTCTCGCTGTGTCCGCCCCTAACCTCAACAACCGATAAATCTGATTCTCGTCGAGGACAACATTTATTTGGCGACTCGGGCGCTCGTTGAAGGGTGCGAGGCATCGAGCGTGTGGGCGCTACTTTGACTAGTATGACAATTCACCCTGCTGTATCTACCACGTCGCGGCTCTGTACCTCGCGTGCGTGCGTGCGTCCAGGTCCTCGTCGCGTCCAGGTCCACCCGCGCGCCGAGGGTACCCGGCTCTTCTCGCGCCTTGCCCATCCTTGACGCCATCCTTGACGC
>CEWO01193715.1_pt1 | contig 16405 bp, 17 predicted proteins | sample 361561 | NCBI WGS metagenome assembly CEWO01 (sample SAMEA2623627, study PRJEB7988) | marine metagenome | isolation source: saline water (ENVO:00002010), including
CAAGTGTGTGGTAATCCGAGGGTCTCGACCAAGGCGATAGCCCAGCCGCAATACATCGACTCTCTCCCCTGTCATGATTCGTCGAGATGACAACCCTACAAGAAAGGTGCAGTCTCAAGCGGTTGATTCTTCTTGAACCGGACGATTTGTTTCTTCACCAAGAGGTGAAATATCGATGTCGTGATTAGCACAGAACTGTTTCAACCACAACAGAAGCGAAGCATCGACGAGGAAATGAGCGCAATACGTCACGCCACCCCACAAAAGCCCGAGTCGAACACTGCGCCAAATTGCGGTTTGGGCTTCTAAGTCACTGGTGACAAATCCATAGACGAGAGGCTCTAGGAAGTAGAATCCACAGACGATAATCATCGCACCTGAGAGGAGTGAAGGAAGTAATTGCCCCAATTCACGACTGTAATCTCGGAAGAATGCTGATGCCAGTCCAGAGAGCATGACGGCTATAGCGACATCTGGAAAACTCAAACCCATCAAAATCGAGACGCCGATGTCCGAATTATCATTTGCAGAATGAATGAAAATCCAGTAAAAGAAAATAAGAATCATAAGAAGACTTCCACCGTAGTAAGCCTTTCCTGAAATCATTTCAAAAATTGCATTGTGATCTTTTACCTTGAGGCGACGAATCAAGCGGTCCGCCAATTCACTGTTGTGCTCACTCGGAGCATGGGAATCATACATGCCCTCATTTAGACCAGATTCCTCTAAAGAACTCTCCATAGTATCACCGGACATATTGCACCTTGACACTCACATCTTATCAAATCTGCCGAACACGAGGGGTTCATGGGCGGCGACTTTGCACCTTCGAGTCACCACCGAAACCGTATTTCAGCAGGCCTTTATCGAAACGAGACCGATGCTTGCCATGTAATGGGAATACTCAACATCACGCCAGATTCTTTTCATGAAGAGAGTCGAAAGACAACGGTTGATTCGGCGGTCAAAGCAGGACTGAAGATGTGGGAAATGGGCGCTACTTGGGTTGACATTGGAGGCGAATCCACACGACCAAATGCAGACCCTGTATCCATTGAAGAAGAACTCAACCGCGTCATTCCAGTGATTCTAGCACTTCGCAACGCACATTCAGATGGACTAATTTCAATCGATACTCGACGGCCTGAAGTAGCACGAGCTGCACTTGATGCTGGTGCAGATATAATCAACGACGTATCGGGATTGAGAGACCCTGAGATGGTCAATCTCATTCTTGAAAGTGGTTGTGGAGTTTGTATTATGCACATGCAAGGAACACCACAAACAATGCAGAAAAAACCGGAGTATGACGACTGTGCACTGGAAGTAAGTTCTCAGTTACTTGAAACGGCGAGAGGACTGGTTGCTGCAGGACACCCTCCTGAATGCATCGCATTGGATCCAGGGATTGGGTTCGGAAAGACGCATCAACACAACCTCGAACTTTTGCAACGCCATGAACTGTTGAGAGGAAATGAAGGGTTTGCCATTCTGTGGGGCGTATCACGCAAATCAATTGTTGGGCAGTTAACAGGTCATAGCGATCCCGCTGACCGACTCAGTGGAACGCTCGCTCTCGCTGCATTTGCCTTTCAGGAAGGAATTGACATCGTTCGAGTCCATGATGTTCAAGAGCACATCGACCTGTTTAAGGTGCTGAATGCTGTAGATTAGGACCCAAGGCTGCCCAATAATCCAGCTGCAGCAAACCATGCTCCTGCCATGCTGCCAAGGTTTGAAAGCGAAGTGACCAACAAGACCCGGCCTGCTTTATTGGTCCAAAAGGAACCTAAACTTTCGAGTTTGAGGAATTGCTGTAAATCTTCGGCGGTAGGCTCCCTCAATTTCAATTGAACATAACCAGCAAACCAACCTGCTGCAAGTGTCGGATTCAACGAGGTAATTGGAGATGCTGCTGCTGCGGTTAGAATCGCGAGAGGATGGCCTCTTGCAAGTGCACAGCCAAGTGCTGCAAAAACGGCGTTTGCTGCAGTCCATACGGTGAACATCTCGATTAAACTGACGCCTTCTCCTGTGGCGATGAAATACCCCATCAGACTCATGACAAAGAGTGGAATCAACCAAGGTATACTCTTTGCAAATCGTCCACGAACTGGGAGATGATCAAGTTCCTCAAGACCTTCTTTGTTTGGAGAGGTTTGTTGATTCAAGTGCTTTTCAATTCCCTTGAGGTGACCAGCGCCAACAACGGCAAGGATTTTCTTATCTGATGCTTGAAGTGCAGAAATCTTTCCCGCCAAAAAAGCATCTCTCTCATCGATTAAAACAACACCGGCACCTGGTGAGAAAGTTCGGAGTTCCTCCATGAGTGAAGACAATAAATCTTGGTTCTCCAATAATTCATTGACCCCTGGGCCGTCATCATCTTCATCTTCATCATCGCCGAGCAACGACCAAAGAATTCGAAACTTTTCTCGAAAACGCATCTTTTTCCAAGCCCGACGCAGTGTTGTTTGAATATCACGGTCAATCAGTGCGACCTCAAGATCTGCCGCTTCGGCTTCTTGAACTGCTACAAGTAATTCCGCACCAGGCTGCTGGCCTTCATCCAAGCCCATCTTTCGTTGTTCTGCTGCCAACAGAGATTGAAGCAGAACCAGTGGCGCCTTTCCTTCTTTGACAACTTTCAGCAACCCTTCTTTGTCGAGACGGCGGTTACTTGTAAGCGCTTGATGCCGAGATGAGCATAATTCTACAGCCACAATATCTGGCTGATACGTCGAAATCTGTTCACGAACCGCTTCGACACTGGCTGTTGAAACGTGGGCAGTTCCCAATATGCGGAGTTTTTCTGAGATGTCGACAAACGGAGTCTCGGCCATTAAATCACCTCACTCTGAAATAAAACTTCTAACTGTGAAGTCATCGCTTTCACTGCGACTCTCTCCGCTTCTTCTGGGTCTTTTGGGACCGTTGAGAGAAGCACATCAAACGGGATTTGACCTCCAGCGAGTGCTTTATGTCCACCAGATAATCCTCCGCTCCATTTCTCAGATAAGATTCGACCAAGGTGAAGAGATTCGTCTGTTGAACGTGCAGAAAGGATGATTTTTCCGCGCCGTGGCCCATAGACAATCACGGTATCAATTCCCTCTGTAGGAAGTAGGAAATCAGCAATCTGCGCCAAAGAATCTCGATTGGGCATTGAGGATAATGGAGCGAGAAGTGTTGATTCGAATAATTGACGCGAACCTAAAGCCTCGGCAAAGGATTCAAGCGTTTCTTGAGACCGCGGCGGCTCTTCTATAGAACGAAGCATGTCCTTGTCTATGAAGGCGTTTAGCCACGAAAGAGCACGAATATCAACTGGATTGAAGTCACGAGTGAAGCCGAGAGTGTCCGTTCGAATTCCAAAGGCGAGGGCAGTCGCAATTCGTGAATCAATCGGATGATTGAGACTCATCAAGAGACTTGCTACAAGAGAAGAAGTCGCAGAAAACTCAGGCCTCACAAGAGAGATATCAGCGGCAACCGCTTCTTCAACCGAATGATGGTCCAGAACAATGTGAGGAACACAATCATCTGGAAGGATATTATTTGCACCTGGGCGATGGAAATCAACCGTGATGACGACAGCTGCATCACGCAGAACGTCTTGAACCTCCCAATCGAGGATGAGGCGACGAACTGGGATTTCAAGCAAACCAACCATAGCCCTATTTTGTTGATGTTCAATCAGTCCACCGTGTAACAATTCTGGTACCAGGTCCATGCTTCTCACCAACTCATACATTGCTAGCCCAGCACCTAATGCATCAGGGTCGGGGTTGTCATGGCAAAAAATAGCGACCTTCGATTGAGGTGGAATCGATTGCAGATAATGCAGAACTACACCAGCACCATCTTTTCGCTCCCAGGAACGGATTCTATCCTGCATGGCTGCAAAGGACACATCATCGACACTGACAAGGTCAACACCATCGCCTTCAAGCGGTAGAGTCGTCAAGATTGGGATATCAGACCAACGATTTTGGATGGCTGAAACGGGGTCTTCATCTGCTAAAGCTTCAGGATCAAGCAAGAGGACCGCTGTCGGTTTATGGGCGTCAAGAGGTAATGTGTTGAGGAGTGTAGGGTTAGGAAGTGCCATGATTTCACAACCCTCTAACGGGCCATCCAGAGGTAAATTATTGGCAAGACCAATCAAAATACTGCGACTACGTTCGGCACACCACTGGCTCAAACGAACAGCGAGATGTCCTGAACCGATGATTAGAAACACATCTTCACCGGCCAGTCTTACTCGTCTTGAGGTTTGAAGTTACGCCCGAGTGGGGTTGAATCATCTCAAAATTCGATGAGAACATTCTCTCGCTCATGTTCGAAGATTTCAAACAAGTCACGACGCTTGCAACCTTTCATGTTGGCAACAAATACAGTAGGAATCATTTGGATTGTTTTGTTGAAAGAGGTTGTCGTAGAGTTAAACATCTCACGGCGGTCAGCAATCGTATTTTCCATTTTTACCAATTCGTGTTGAATATTAACGAATCCAGAATCTGATTTGAGTTCGGGATATTGTTCAGCAACCATATTGATTCGAGGAATCATAGCAGCAAATGCTGACTCGGCTCTTGCAACTCCAGCAACATCGCCTTGTTGTAAAGCGCCTGCTGCAAGAGCACGTGCTTCAAACAATTTGTCGAAGAACTTGATTTCTTGATTCGCCATACCCTTCGCAATATTGACCAAGTTTGGTATCATATCGTAGCGCTGTTTGAGCATAACTGAGATTTGAGCCCAAGAGTTCTCGATATTTTCTTCAAGATTAATCAAACGGTTCCATGTTGAGAAAAACCAAAAACAAAAAATGAGAATTAGAAATCCACCGATGGCGCCCGCAATCAAAAGTACATTTGACATGGAGATACGTGATACCATTCACACTTCAAACCATCGGTTCTCTCTTGAAGAGGAGAGGCAAGGTCATGAAGCAAGAACTGTTGCCATAACTATCCCTGCTCATCCAATGTGACACAAAAGAGGGAGAGAGAGCGCCGAAGCATATGATAATCGAAACGCTGGTTATTTCTCTCGGGGTTTTCATCGTCGCCTTTTTGTTTGCACCATTAGGCATGGGCGGTGGGATGATTTTTGTTCCCTTACTCCATTATGGGCTCGGTTGGGAAATAAATGGAGCCCTTTTTGCAGTTTCACTCTCACTTACAGCCGTCGTGAGTTGGGGGAGTGGGCTTGCTCACCGAAATGAAAAACACTACGATGATGAAGCGCTTAAAATCGGATTGAGAGGTGCGATTCCCGGAGCGATTCTTGGCGTGATTATTGTCGTCCTGATTGGAGAAAAGATGGATTTTGTGTTCAAAGTTTTGAGCCTCATTATGATCTCATGGGCCATTTACAAAACCGCAATGAAAATGCGAACAGATTCGGAAGCCATCAATGAGAAAAACGAAACCAAATCTCGTGAAGTTCAGCCAATACCCTTGCAAATTGGCTCAGGTATTGGAGGCGTGTTATCAAGCGTCTTAGCAGTCGGCGCAGGGGTCATTTATGTTCCAGTAATTCGAACATTCGCAGACCTTGAACCACGAAAGGCAATCGGTACAAGCCTACACTTCATGATGGTCGTGGTGCCTGTAGCAATCTTTGCCCATTTACTGACATTACCTTCTCAGATGTATACAAAACTCGGTGAAGAGTTTCTCCTCATTCTCATTTTTATGGCCTTGACCCTCCTGGGTTCCCGACATGGTGCCAAATACGGGATGAAGTATCTTTCAGAAGAACAACTCATGAAGATATTTTTGGGAGTTATCATCATCGTTGCTCTAAAATATCTGACTGACCTTCTCGGATTTTAATCCTCAGCATCAGGGATGAAATCATCTGAAGGGGCGTTGAAAAGCAGTTGTGAAGTATCTTCTACGGCGACAAGTCCACGTATGCTGTGTCGTTCTTGTAATTCTGCAGTAGGCTGTGCGAGTTTGACTCGTGTGTTCGCAAAAGAAAGCAAATATCCTGAAGAGACATTCCATTCACCCTCGGGAAGCCACAGGCCAATCGAACCGAGTTCTGGATGGTGAACGACTACCAAGGTGTCCTGATTGTCATCTACTTCAGCACGTACAACTCGAAGGGTCGCTTGATGAGGAATCAATTGAGTTGAGGGTTGCCAATCTTTCCAGGTATCCTCAAACGGTTGGTTATGCTCATCTGCACGCTGCTCGATGACTTTGATTTTCTTTGCAAACTCTTCGGCTTCTTCATCGGATAACTGATTCAAACCATCCAAGAGGGAACGAAGGCCTTCATGGTGGAGCATGTCGGTTTGCGTCATGGCTGCATTCGCCATCAAAAGGTGTTCAGAAAGCGTCTGCAATTGTTCTTCGGCGTTGTAAGGCAATGCGCACTCCATCGCCTCATCAAGAACTTCGAGCGCCAAACCCGGTTGGTCAACTGCTAACAAAGCCTCACCGAGATTCATCAATTGAGAGGAGGCCTCTTTTTGGTCACTGGAAACAATCTCCTTCGCCAAATGTATGTGTTGTTCTGCAATTTTCGCATCACTCATCAAATGACGTGAAATACCAGCACAAACCAAATACGGTAATCTTGAGGCTGAAATCAATTGAGCCTGACGATCTGCGGTCTCGAACAATCGTGCTGAACGGTCCCACTTATCCGAGGCAAGAGCCAGCAACCCAAGTTGGTAAACAGCATGCATCTCTGCAAAGGAATCATCGATGAGTGTAGCAGATTGAAGCGCTCGTGAAAGGTGTAATCGAGCCGTTTCTCTCTTTCCAGACATTTTGGCCATTAAACCAAGTGCTGTTTCAGTTCGATACAGATATCCACTCAATGCTCCATGAGCGAGCTCAGCCGAGGATTCATCCAGCGGCGCCAAATCAACTCCTATTGCCTCGAGAACTTCACTGAGTAAGAGAAGGGTCTCATCATAGGCGTCGCCAAGACGTTCAGAGGTATTGTTTGAAGAGAGTTGCGACAAATGCGCATCCAAAGAAAGGATAGGATTGCAAATTTCTGGTAATGAACCCAACTTTTTCAAATGGCTCCCCTTGATTTTCTCGCCCGCCAACGCACGTTGTAACGCCCGTTTGAGATTGACCTCGGAAGAAGGAGAGGATTTCTGAGACCGAGGACGGTCTTCGATAAGTGAATCAACCATCCATGTCAATTTGGCTTGGATATCGTATTGATGAACTCGACTGATAGCATAACGCATCTCAGCAGCCCGAACACGTCGAGAAAGACTTTTCATTTTCCCTTTGTAATTTGAGGAACTTTGCGCCCCCAAACGTTGGATAAAGGTGGATGGAGGACAAGTCGTATAGCCAAGATTGGCTTTTTCTCCAGATGTCGTCATTTTGAAATCATCTGTTACAAGGATGACCTCTCGACCTTCGCGATGAAGTTGCGATGCGAGTACCATCAAAGAGAGGTCTACATCTTGAGGTGATGCTTTTTCTCCAATGAGCTTTCCAAGTCCACGTATTTGTCCATCGTCAATTGCAATCGTGTTGAGAAGTGATTCAAATTCATCCAACACTCTCGGCTTTTGAGACCATCGTTGAAACCGAACATTACGAATTTCATCATGCACGCCCGGCGTGACATAAAGCATCTGACTGTTGTTCTTGAGAATCTTCGTTGCATCTTTAACAAATGAATTCGGAGCCATTGAACCAAGGTGGATGAAACAGTTGGAGTCAACAACCCACGTCTGCGTCATAGCATTGCGAAGAGGTCCAAGGTGATGAGGTTTCAGCCTATATTTAATCCCGGAAAAATACAGGTTGCAGGGCGTTTAAACACTTTATGACGGTATCGAGCTACAATTCGATAGACGATGTCACGCAAGGGTAAAGGAACAATCCATGCCAAAGGAAACCACATTGAGTAATACCATTTCATGTAAAGAAGGCAACGAATTGCTGCTGCTGAACGCATGTATGCTTTCCCATTACGAATCAAATAAACCGAATCTGCTGCTTGTAGCTTTTCAGAAAATGTCTTGATGATTTCTTGCCCTTCTTCACTTTCAATGGCAATAAAACGGACCGAATTGGGTTGTTTCAGTCGCGGATTGATGAACACTGCTGTATGGGTACAAAGACCGCAATCCCCATCCATCAAGAGCGTGTCTTTCTGATTCATGTGATCACCTCAATTGGTTCGATATTCCAGGTTTGGACTTCAACACCTGAACTCATGTGAATGTGCTCAGGGCGTAAAGAATCTTTGATTCCAAGATGAAATGATTCCAGCAGTGTATTGCTTTCAACTTCAACCTCAGCGATACTGTATTTCCAAGGCAAGTGATGCGTATATGCCCTCTTCAATACACCGTTATGCCAGGTGTACAAACTGTAACGTTCAAACAAGAAATATTCCAGAGAACCTTCAGCAGCTCGCTCATCTGGACCTGCTTTCTTGGTCGTTCCAATCAATGATTGGCCGCCGTTTTTACGGCGAGAACTCCAAGAATAGTGTTCTTCACTCTCAACATCAACATGGCATTTTGCATATCGATAGGGCAGTCCATACGAACGTGGTGCATGAAAACAGGTGACTCTACTTTGCGCATCAAGTGTAAGAAACAAGACACCGGGAATGCCGTCTTTGGTCACGTATGCACGGATGTTAAATTCACCAAACGTCGAGATGAACGGTACCCAAGGCAGACCTCTTGGTCGAACTTTTTCCATAATGAAAGGAATAGCGCCGATGTAAGCATCACCATTGAAAAAGTCAATTTCCAGACCCTCTGGGATATGTGGTTGTAGAGCTTTGGCATCAACCTTCCAATGCATGAAAGTGAGGTGTTTCCAGTTTTGATAGAGCGTACATTTCCTCTCAGGCATTTCGAAAGGGATATGGCTGCAATCTAACTTATGCTTTGCAGCCATGGTTGTGGCAAGAGGCACAGAGACTTGAAACATCCTCTCAAGCATCAGTTGGAGTTGCTGAGTGGTCTTCAAAGGCGATATTGCCAAGATCTCGTTGCTGCCATGTCGCCAATAGCCCGAGAAGGAATCCAAGCGGGGACATCATCGTACACAGCACAAGAATAGGCGTAGAAACATACATTGGGCGGTCTGCAGCAAGCATACGTAACCAAACATAACGCCCTACAAAAAGGTCGAATGCGAGCATGTGTAACCAAGCAAGTGCAATGACAGTTTCATCCTCAAACAGTTCAACAACCAACTCGGGGGTCGGCATTTGAGTCATGAATGTTAGGAGAATATCCGGTGCGTTTGGAACTGCGAGAAGCGTGTAAGGTATGAGCAGAGGCAAGATTGACCAGCGGATATCTCCAACATATTTCTTGGTTATTGCATGCTTCGGCATGAACCACATGAGACTCCACAGAGGGAGAATAAGAAGGGAGGAAATCCAAAATGTGCCGACTGCAAGTGAGTTCATGCAGTGGAATCTTTCTGATTTACTTATAGAAGCATGTTTTCAAAAAGCCAAAAAACAAACTTTTCGCCCTGGAGTAATCGATTCATCAAAGTGATTCAATGACCATAGCAATGCCTTGGCCACCACCGATACAGGCTGTTGCCACACCGTATTTACCACCGCTTCGCTTCAATTCATAGGCGAGCGTCAAGACAAGTCGAGTTCCTGTTGCAGCCAACGGATGACCAAGTCCAACCGCACCACCGTTCACATTGACTTTTTCAACATCGATTTCAAGATCTTTGATACAAGCAACTGCTTGACCTGCAAAAGCCTCATTGATTTCCCAACGGTCAATATCCTCGACCGTAAGTCCAGCCTTTTCCAATGCCTTTCGAGAAGAGGGAACCGGGCCATAGGCCATGATTGCAGGTTCAAGACCGACAATACCCCACGAGACAATTCGAGCAAGTGGTTCATCGCCATCTGCTGCGGCTTGAGTTGCGGATTTGATGACGACTGCTGCTGCTCCATCGACAACACCTGAAGCGTTTCCTGCCGTGACAAAGGAATCTGGGCCAAAGGCTGTAGGCAACTTTGCCAGTGATTCAGCAGTCGTGTTTTTGACAACGTGGTCTTCGTCTTTGTGTGTGACCACAGTATCACCACGTCGGCTCTTAATGGTGACAGGAACGATTTCTTGTTCAAACACATCATTTTCTATAGAAGCAGTCGTCAAAGCATGTGAACGAGCAGCATAGGCATCGATTTCTTCACGGGTAACCCCTTTACGATTACAGATCTCATCCGAAGTCTGAGCCATGAATAATCCACATGTCGTATCTTGTAGATTGGTCATCATGTAATCCTCGACCTTCGGTGAACGTCCCAATTTCCATCCTTCACGCCCACCACGCATGACGTGCGGAGCTTGGCTCAAGTTTTCCATACCTCCAGAGACAACCGTTGAGGCTTCTCCGAGCATAATCATTTGAGCACCGGTTACAATGGATTGCACACCAGAGCCACAAATACGTGAGAGTGTAAGCATGGGAACTTCTTGTGGGATTCCACCTTTAAGCCCTGCATGACGGGAACCATAGATGGATTGAGCGCACGTTTGCAGAGCATAACCCATCACAACATGGTCAACAGACGCAGGGTCTGTGCCAGTTTTTTCTAAAGCACCTTGAATGGCAAGACCTCCAAGGTCTTGTGCACTCACCGACTTCAGTAAGCCACCTTGCTTTCCGTCGCCGCGCTTTCCGCCAACCCATTCACAAAACGGTGTTCTTGCTCCGCCTACAATGACTACATCTTCTGCCATGATGCTACCAAAGCGTGTTGGCTGATAACTTCATGCTATTGCCATTATCAAAAATGCCAGCAAGTAGAACAGCGGCAGATAAAAGGTCTCAAACACGGAATACGTATACGCTAGGATACTGTATTCAGAACCCTGAGCAAGTACATATTCTTGTTCAGGAGTCTCGTTTTTGCCATGAACTTTCATCACTGCGTTCTTTGGTGCATCGATGAGGTTTTCATCGGCTAACTCTTGTTTCGAACGTGGAATCAATTCTCCACGGATGTAAACAGGGTCCCCAAGGCGTAAACCGTAAAGAGTCCAGCGAGTCTTTCCAACATTCCAAACTTTGAGAGGGTCCTGGTAACGAATGAGGTGGAACATGGAGGGTTCAATGCGAATCCCGCCACTGCCATCATGGAGAATGAAAGGAATGCCTCCACGTTGTCGAGCTGATTCTTCAGAGTGCATAGGCTCCCTTACAAACAACCAGTCTGCAAAGGATTTGAGCATGCGGTTGAGTGAACGCATTTGGATTTCGAAAAAACTGTTCGAAGATCGACCTTGATTATCGACCTCACTGGAAAAATCTTCACGAACCCATTCAAAGCAAACAAGATTTGAGCAGGCCATTTCTGGGTCATCATCGACATAGATTTTCACCGCCTTTTGCGGGCCAGGTCGAACTTGTCCAATCAGTTCAACTTCACCTTTTACCACATCGTTCACCAGCGTGGTTGGAAGGTTAATCATGTTCATGTTGTCAATCAATTTCTTCATCCATCCAGACAGCAGAATCAAGAGATACAAAACCATGTAGCCGATGGCAATAACCAAAACAACGGCGATAAGTAAACCTGCATTGGAATTATCATCAAGAAGAAAACCAAAAAAGAAACTCAAAGTATCCAAATTATCTTTCAGAGCATTGATGACACCCCAATACTGGAGCATAAACAGTCCGAGAGTAAAATACACTGCACGAAGTGTGAGCAGAGGAGGTTCTGGTGCGCCAATCATAAACGGATGCTCAAGAACCAGTGAACCATCATGGTCTTCACCATAGGGGTTTTCATTATTCCAAATATGGCGACTTGGTGCAGGGAAATTCCAACTGCCTGCTTGGCTTTTTGATTGATCTAAACTCTCTTTCATCCAGTATTCTTCCGAAGTAGAACCACGTTCTTCAGCATAGGCTTCAAGAAATTTGACATCGGTCACCTTTTCTTTGAACTGAGAGATTTCTTGAGCAAAAGGATGAGGAGTGGTATAGAAAAGTAAGGCAAGTCCTGCAAGAGCCCAAAAAGGACTTAGAAAGAAGCCATAAACATAGAGCAGTGCTCCGAAGAACCAACCTAATTGCATATTCTGAGTATACGGGAGCGATGCGATGAAAAATCTTCCGTCAACTTCTGGCGCGTTGCCATCCATGAAGTTCGGTTGGCAACAAAGGACTTGAACTCTGTGGAAAAATCAAATGAGCGCGAACATACTTATGCCACATATGATGCAAACTATAGGCATAATCAGCAGTTCAGCAGAAGAACGTATACTTCCGAGATTCGCAAGTTCAGTTCCTCGCTGAATATTTGCTTTCATACCAGGAGTGTTTTCTCCATGAACTGAGATCGCAGTGTGGCCAACTGTGCCATCAAGATTCTCTTGGGCCATTTCTTCATTTGACCGAGGTTTGACCATTCCCATAAGATACACTGGGTTTCCAATTCGAAGAGCATATGCAGTCCAACGGTGCTTACGAACATCTCCATTACGGAATAATCGAGCAGCAAATTCGGTTTGGAAGTGGTCGCGAAGTGTATCTGCATGACTTGAAGTCCACATCTTGACATAGTTTCCAAGATCTTTTTTCTTGAAACTACCTGATTCTACACGTATTCCTCCTGTGCCATCATGAAGCATGAAAGGAACATAACCGCTGTCTGAGCGAACACTTTGCCAATTACATTCTTCTCGTGTCGTTGTGTTTCCTTCCGAGTCAGTAGAAGTCACTTGACGGCATACATAGACTTCATATTCCCACCTGTAATCAACACAGCCCGGAATCATTCGGTTAGGGTTTCCATCAACGACGACGTTTATCCATTGCTCGGGAGCGGGACGAACCTGACCAACGAGTTCTGCTGAACCCACAGGAACTGAACGAACCAATGAAGTCGGTGTGTCAATCATTTGTTGTTGCCTCTTGTGCTGGAAGAATCCAAGTAAGAGCCAGATAAAACCAATAACGCTCATGATAATTGGCGTGTATTTCATTGCAGCATCTTCAGCCAGCATTTCCCCACTGTCGACCATTGCTTTCTCATCAAGAACAAGCATCCCAAGCGAGATGGAAAGGAAAAGAATGAACAGAACCATACTGATGCCGAATGTTGCTAAGGTTGCGGGGATTGGAGTTCCTACTTTGGTTGGATGTTCATCAAGTGGAGACCCATCTCCATCAGCAGCATATCGGTCATCTTGGTTCCAAGTAGAAGGCCCTGGTGCTGGAAGAATCCAATCATTCGGGTCATTGGTCGGGCTGTAAGAAGAGCGGCCAAAAAACCATGATTCAAGTTCGTATCCATTCTTGAGTGCTTCTGTTTCTAAATCATCAGGTTGAGGAGCATTCTTTCGAACATTGTGCAAATCCGTTTGAAGAGAAGCTGGTGAAAGAGCGGCTATGATCAAAAATCCAAGGGCACAAGCAAGTCCTCCTCCCTCCGTGAACGTTACCAGCCCGACAACAACCATCAATAAGCCAATAATCCAAAAAATCCAACCCACCCAATTGTAAGGTGTTGTAAAATGAAAAAAGCCCCTGTTGAGATTAACTCCATCGAGTGACATATCTCTTCCAAATCAAGAGGGTGTAAAACCCTTGGGAGTCAAAAAGGCATTTGTAAACACTTTACGAAGCAAGTATTCCGATCACTTTGACGAGTATTCTTTTGTCTCTGCATCCATCAAATTCTGCGTAGTGTATTTGCTCCCAAGTCCCCAGATGAAGACCTCCCTCTCTCACGGGCATGGTGACTTGCTGGCCGAGTAATTGACGTTTTAGGTGTGCATCCCCGTTATCTTCACCCGTTCGATGATGATGATATTCCTCACCTTCTTTTCCGTCACGACCGTAAAATGGAGCCACTTTTTCCAACCATTTCATGATATCATGATGCAAACCATACTCCAAATCATTCACGTAGCATGATGCAGTAATGTGCATGGGGTTGACTAAAACTAAACCATCGACAATGCCACTTTCCTTAACAACGCGTTCTACATCTGCAGTAATGCAACGAATCTCATACCTCTCGTCAGTATTTATCCATAATTCTTCAACATATGTTGCTGCTTGGCCAGTGAGTAACTTTCCCATGCGGGGAACACATCAAAGACAGTTGTTTAACTTGAGGTCTTCAAAAAAACTTGGAATCATCAAGGCCTTGGTTCCCTCCAGAAAGGAGTGGGATGGCAATAATCAATGCACAGATTCCAGAACAAATACCGTTGAGAACAGCTGTAATTCCAATTACTGCATCTTCACCAAAATACGACTCAAGACCGCCATCAGGACCTCCTAATGCAACACTTGCAACTCCAAATATGTAGGAGAGGAATGTGACAAGTAAGGCAAGATGAATCCCTTTCTTTTTGTACTGCGTCATCCAAACTCCAGCCAAAATGTATCCGACTGCTGTCAAGAGTGTGTTCATTGTCATAGAGGCCAGAGCAGAAATTGGAATTTGTTCATTGGTTACCGGGTCGATGGGAATGAGCAGATTAAGAAAACCCAAACTCGAAAATGCTCCCAAGAGAATTAACAAGATGCCGATGACTTTTGAGGAGGATGACTGTTGTTGCAGATAGACCACTTGTTGACCCATGGGCATATGCACCTGTTGAGGAGACCCAACAAGAATTGATGAGGGCCTATCTGCTTGTGGAAAATTTGATTGCGTTTCAGGAGCGTGATAATGAACTTCATCACCAGAGTTAATTTCTCCCGCAACTGCACTGTCTTCCATCAAGACATCACTGGACGAATATTCTCCATCATCCCAAGGGTTTGGTTGCATAGGAAAACTGAGAACACCCCCTCATATGAATGCTTCTTCCTGCTGCATGACAGCATAGTGGTGTTGAAGAGGGAGGAACACTTGGAATCACCAAGGAGGGGCGTTATGACAGACATTTTGCTGGTCTACAAGAAAAACTTCGAGGCCGTTCATGACCTCAGCCTTGATTCCGTCACGAATGCACTGGATGAAGCGAGTCGCCGTCGAGGAGGATTGCGTATTGATGTTCGAGCAAGAGAACAAGTACGCCGTGCTGATTTCATTGGCCGTGATCTCGTTCTCGTTCTTGGTGGAGATGGCACGCTGACAAGCATATCTCATAATATCGATGCAGCCACACCAGTGATGGGAATCAATTCACATCCGCGAACTGAGGACGAAAATGGCAGTTTTGGATTTTACATGGATTCGAACATTGAGACATTTGCTGAAGATTTAGAGACGGCTCTCAATGGCAATGCTATTGTCAATGAATTACCTCGCTTACAGGCAATTATTGATACAACATCTGGTAATCGATTTACGACTGACCCCGCTATGAACGACTTGCTCATTGCAAATACACATCAATATGCTCCAAGTAAATATCATCTGCGACGAGGCGACAATAAATGCCACCAACAGAGCAGTGGTCTGCTGTTTTCAACATGGCTCGGACAAGGTGCATGGTTAGCGAATGCAGCGGGCAAAGGTGATCTGGAAGAGTTGTTTAAGAGAGTTAAAAACGAACACAAATCATCTCATTACTTTGTATTAGCACGTGATATAGCACCTGCTGAAAGAGAAGGAATGCCATGGTCATGGATGGATTGGACAGATAAATCAACCACGATTACTTCAGATATGCATCGTGGTTACGTTGTTCCAGATGGTTGGGATGAAGTGCACTTCAACAGAGGTGCGAGCATTACTGTGAATGCAAACGCTCCGCTACTGCGACTCTTGACCTTCCGGCGCTCGATGACAGATCGCTTGGATGCATTCATTGCTGGTGAATGAAGGAACGTGTATTCACGGCTAAAGCGCTATTCGCTCTCATGAATTCATGAGTAACCACGAAAAGAAGATCAAAAAGAGTGCAACTGAATTCAGCACAATAGATGGAACTACTTTACCAGCCTCAGGGTGATGTGGCTGCATTCGACGAATATTGACGTGAGGTAACATCGAAAGAATACCAACAATACTAATCATTCCACAGCAGATATTCAAACCTGGGAAGAACGAAAAAAGTATAGAGATAATACCAAACAGTAACCAATCAAAACTGTAAAGTTTCTTGAGAGGAACCATTGGCATCATCTGAGAACCTGGAAATGGCATCTGTTGTTGCTGATGCGGAGGTTGTTGAATGATGATTGTCTGAGGGGGTGGTGCCGGTTGAGGGGTTGGCGGCAAGTGATAGTGATTATGAATGACATTACCCGTATGCATGTCCCTTCCTACAACGCTGTCTTGAACGTTGGTTGGCTGGTCAGGACCTGGTTGCATGATGCTTCCTCGACGATTGCTGAATGCTACGCTAAATAATGCTATTCATGCGGTGTAAAAAGTAAAGTGATAGAGATGTAAAAAAAGGGTGGAGACTGGAACTCGACAAAGAGTTCCAGCCTCC
>CEWO01019103.1_pt1 | contig 16308 bp, 15 predicted proteins | sample 361561 | NCBI WGS metagenome assembly CEWO01 (sample SAMEA2623627, study PRJEB7988) | marine metagenome | isolation source: saline water (ENVO:00002010), including
TTATTAGGTCAAGCATTTCAGATTAGAGATGATATGTTTGGTTATTTGTCTTACGACACAGGAAAACCATCTCTCAATGATTTTAAACAGGCAAAGATAACTTTACCTTTAATATACTCTCTATCTAAGGTTAATAACTCAAAAAAAAGTGAGATAATTAAATATTTAAAAAATTATAAATCAATTGATAAGATTATTGATTTTGTTAAAGAAGAGGGAGGTATTGATTATAGCCAAAATCTAATGAATAACTTAACTAAAAAAGCATTTTCTATTTTAGAAAAATTTCCAGAATCAGATTATAAAAGAAGCTTGAAAAAGCTTTTGAATTATACTATAAGTCGGAATATTTAATTAATATTTTTGCAAAGTGGGATAAAGTGGGATAAAGTGGTGTAAAATGTATAAATGTTTATTACATTTGTTTCAAGTGGTTTATATTAATACTCTGATATGGCTTTTTTCACAGGCGAACATGAGTGTAAATTAGATGCTAAGGGGAGATTGGTTTTACCCTCTAGGTTAAAATCAGTCTTACCTTCAGCTTCTAAGAATAGCATAGTTGTTAGGAAAGGGTTTGAGCCTAATCTTATCATATATCCTTTAAGTGAGTTTCAAAATATTTACGCAAGAATTAATTCACTTAATGAATTTAGTTCTGAACAAAGAAGATTAAAAAGAAATTTATTTAGTAGTATATATCAGGTTGATCTTGATTCAAATGCTAGATTTTTGATACCAAAATCTATGATTTCTCATTGTGGATTAGAGAAAGAAGTTATTCTTATTGGAGTAGGTAACATTATTGAACTTTGGAACCCAGCTATCTATAAAAAGAATTTGATTACTAACTCTGAAGAATTTTCTAAGTTGGCTCAAAAATATCTTGATGTATAATTAATTATGAAATATCATGTTCCTGTACTACTTAATGAGTCAATAAAAGGATTAAGTATAAAACCAGATGGAATATATGTTGACCTTACTTTCGGAGGAGGAGGTCACTCCAAGTTAATTTTGGAAAAATTAAGTAAAAAAGGGAAATTATTTTCTTTTGATACAGATTTAGATGCAATTAAAAATAATCCAATTTCTCAAGATAATTTCGAATTAATTCAAAGCAATTTTAAATTTTTTGATAGTCACCTTAAAAGCAAGGGAATAGACAGAGTTGATGGTATTCTTGCTGATCTTGGTATTTCATCACATCAAATAGATAACTCAGAGAGAGGTTTTTCATATAAAGGAGACTACTTGCTTGATATGAGAATGAGTAATGAAATTAAATTGTCTGCAGAAGATGTTATTAATGATTATGAAAAAAGCAATCTTAATAATATTTTATTCAATTATGGAGATATAAAAAATTCTAGATCTATAGTTGATAAAATAATTAATTATAGGAATAGAAAAAGAATAAAAAAAAATTCTGATTTGATTAAAATTTTAAATCAAATTTTTGGTAAGAAAGTATCATTTAAGTTTTTATCAAAGTTTTATCAAGCTATAAGAATAGAGGTAAATGACGAGATAAATTCATTAAAGGAAATGCTTAAAAAAACAGTTAACCAATTAAATTCAAAAGGCAGGTTAGTTATAATATCTTATCATTCTATAGAAGATAGATTAGTTAAAAACTTTATTAATAAATCAAATTTTTTACCTGATTATCAAAAAGACTTATTTGGTAAAAAAGTTGAGTTTTTTAAGAGGATAAATAAAAAACCGTTTACCCCTTCATTAGAAGAATTAAAAGAAAATTCTAGATCAAGAAGTGCAAAATTAAGAATTGGAGAAAAAATATGAATATTAAGGATAAAATAGATGATATTTTAAAATCATTAAAAATAGAATTACCTAGTTATTTAAATTTAGATCTTTATAAGATATTTTATTTATTATTATTTTTAATTATTTACATCAGTAATCAACATTCAGTTGAAAAACAAATAAGAGAAATAAATAAGTTAGAGAAAGAAGTAGAAGAGCTGAGAACTGATTATATAACTCTTAATAATAATTATATGTTTTCTAGAAAGGAGTCTGAAATTCTAAAAAGAGTAAAACAAATTGGTCTAGAAAATTCTAAACTACCACCTGAAAAAATATCAAATAAAGAATGAATATTAAAAAAGAAATTTTATTAAGAGTGAAGATTGCTTTCGTGATAGTAGTAATTATAAGTTTAGGTATAGTTTATAGTATTTTTGATTTACAATTTTCAGAGGGTGATTATTGGAAATCTAAATCCGAAAATATTAATTTCAAATATGATAAAATAAAAGCAAGTAGGGGAAATATTTTATCTGATGATGGAAGTATATTAGCTACCTCTTTGCCTTTTTATAAAGTTGCTTTTGATCCTTCTATACCTAATAATGTATTATTAGAAAATGATTTAGATTCATTAGCATTCTTATTATCATCTTTTTTTAAGGATAAAAGTAAGAATGAGTATAAAAATAATATTTTAAATGCCAGAAAGAATGAGAGAAAATATCTTTTATTAAATAGAAGAAAAATTGGATATCAAGAAAAAAAGATATTAAATACATGGCCTATTTTTAGAGAAGGAAGACTGAACGGTGGAGTTATTTTTGAAAAAATGGACGAGAGGTATAGACCATATTCAAAATTAGGTTACCGAACAATTGGTTCAGTAGATGAAAATAATAAAGGAACTGTAGGAATTGAGTATAGTTTTAATTCATTTCTTAATGGTAAGGACGGAGAAATACTTACTCAAAAAATTGCAGGAAATTATTGGAGGCCAATATATGATGGTAATGAGATACAACCTAAGAATGGTTTTGATATTGTCACAACTATAAATGTAAACCTACAGGATATAGCTGAATCAGCTCTATTAAAAGGATTGAAAATTAATGATGCTGATTACGGATCAGTAATTTTAATGGAAGTTGAAACAGGTGATATTAAAGCAATATCAAATTTTAGTAAAAATAAATCTGGTTATTACACTGAAAATTATAATTATGCCATACAGGGAATGCATGAACCTGGCTCAACTTTTAAATTGGCAAGTATTTTAGCATACTTAGAGGAAACTAATAGTTCAATATATGATTCTATAGATACAGGTGAGGGAGAGTATAAGTTTTATTCTGAATTGATGAAAGATCATAAGCCAGGAGGGTATGGTAAAATTACAATAAAAGAAGTTTTTGAAAAAAGTTCAAATATAGGAGTTGCTAAGATGATCGATGAAACTTTTAATAGATCACCTCAAATTTTTTTAGATTATTTACGAAGGTTTGGTTTTAATGATAATTTTGATTTTCAGATTTTCGGTTCTTCAAAACCTCAAATTAAAAATAGTGAAGATTCAACATGGAGTAAGGTTTCTCTACCTTGGATAGCTCATGGTTATGAATTAATGTTAACTCCTCTTCATACTCTTTCTTTTTACAATGCAGTTGCCAATAATGGAATTTATGTGCAGCCGAGAATAGTAAACAATGTTAAAAGTGCCAATAGATTAATTGAAAAATTTGATAACTCAACAACTAAAAAAATTGCAGGAATTAAATCAATCAATACTGTAAAGGAATTATTAGAAGGAGTAGTGGAAAATGGAACTGCAGATAATATTAAACATAGTAATTATAAAATCGCAGGAAAAACTGGTACTGCAAAAAAAGTAGTAAACGGAAGGTATGCTAATAGATATTATACTTCATTTGCAGGATTTTTCCCAAGTGAAAATCCAAAATATAGCTGTATTGTAGTTATAGATAACCCTAAAAAATATAGAATTTATGGTAGTGATGTGGCAGCCCCTGTCTTTAAAGAAATTGCTGATAAGATATTTATTTCGGATGAGAAATATTTTCAAGAAATTAAAAAAGAAGATTTTAAATTTACCTTTCCACAAATTAGAGCAGGATATAAGGAGGATCTTGTATTCCTATCAAATAATTTATCCTTATCTAATCACTCAAAATCTGATGGAAAGTGGGTTAGAACAAAGCTTATTGATAACTCTATATACTGGGAGTCTATAAACTCAAAAATTGATTTAGTTCCAAATGTTGTGGGTATGACTTTAAAAGATGCAATATATATTTTAGAATCAAGAGGATTAAATGTTACTTTTTCAGGTAAGGGAAGAGTAAGAAAACAGAATATTTCTCCAGGGAAATTAATTAAGAGATATAAATCAATTAGTATAAGTTTAGGGTGAAAAAGTTAAAAGAGCTTATTAATGATGTTAATATTATAAAAACAGTTGGTGATATTAATATAACTGTTGAGGGGATAACTGATAATTCAAAATTAGTAAAACATAATTATTTATTTTTTGCTATAAAAGGTGTTTCTTTAGATGGACATAGATACATTGATATTGCCATTAAAAAAGGATGTAAAGTTGTCATATGCTCTTATTTGCCAATTAAAATTAATTCAGCTGTATGCTATATAGTAGTAGAAAATATTAGAGAATCTGTTTATGATATATCTTCAAAGTATTATAATAATCCTGCAAAAAAAATTAAAATTATTGCTGTTACTGGAACAAATGGCAAAACTTCAATAGTTTTTTTTCTCTATAACTTTTTAAGTTCTTTAGGGATGAAAGTGGGGATGTTATCAACTATAGAGAATAGGATATTAGACAAGAAGATTAAGTCTGAGCTCACAACTCCAAGTCCTATTCAATTACACGAGTTATTAGATAATATGATTAAAAATTCGTGTGAATATTGTGTCATGGAAGCTAGTTCTCATTCAATTGATCAGAAAAGAATAATGGGTAAAGATATTTTTATTGGAATTTTTTCTAATTTGTCACATGATCATTTAGACTACCATAAAACATTTATAAATTATATTAATACAAAAAAAATATTGTTTGATGATTTGCCTAAATCCTCATACTCAATTATAAATTTAGATGATAAAAGATCGGAATATCTTATTCAGAATACAAAATCAAAAGTTCTCTCATATGGACTAAAAAAAATATCTGATTCAAAAGGAAAAATTATTGAAAGTGGGACTAATGGTATTAAAATAAAGATTGATAACGTAAATGTAAATTTTAAAATCATTGGTGATTTTAATGCATATAATCTTTTGAGTGTATACGCAGTTGCAAAAGTTTTAAAAATTGAACCTGATATTATTTTTAAAAATCTTTCTAAACTTGATACACCAAATGGTAGAATGGATTTTATTCATGGAAAAAAAAATGTAATTGGAATAATTGATTATGCACATACACCTGATGCTCTAGAAAATGTTTTAATTAATATATCTAGATTTAAAAGAAAAGCTAAAGTAATTACTATTGTCGGAGCTGGGGGAGATAGAGATAAGTCTAAAAGACCCGAAATGGGAAAGATTGCTACACAATTTAGTGACTATGTTATATTTACCTCAGATAATCCAAGAAATGAGAACGAAGAAAATATTCTTTCTGATTTAGTAAAAGGAGCTGTAAGAAAAAACTTTATTATTATTTCTGATAGAAAAAAAGCAATACAACAGGCATGCCTGAACTATAAAAAAGATTCAATAATTTTAGTTGCTGGAAAAGGTCATGAAAAATATCAAATTATAGGAGAGAAATCTATTCCACATGATGATAAGGAAATTTTAAAAAAAATAATTTTATAATATGTTATACAGTCTATTTGAATATTTAAATAATAATTACGATATAGCAGGGATTGGTGTCTTTCAATATTTATCATTTAGAGCAGGAATGGCTGCTTTGTTCTCTTTAATAATAAGTATTCTTTTCGGTAAAAAAATTATAAGTATTCTAACAGATTTTCAGTTATCTGAAAAAATAAGAGATCTTGACTTAAATGGTCAGAAAGAAAAAAAAGGTACTCCGACTATGGGTGGTTTAATCATAGTTTTATCAATTATATTTCCAACATTATTATTTGCAGATCTTTCTAATATCTATATAATTATGATGTTAATAGTAACAGTTTTCATAAGTTTAATTGGTTTTATAGATGATTACTTAAAGATTAAAAATAATAATAAAGATGGGTTGAAGGGAAGGTTTAAAATAATTGGACAAATTTTAATTGGAATTTTTGTTTCATTTATATTAATTTCTAATGAATCAGTAGTGGTAAGAAATTTTACTGAACCTATAACACAAGAAAGTCTATTAAGAGGAGTTGATCATGTAGACACTAAAGAATTAATTACTACAATTCCGTTTGTTAAGGACAATCAATTTAGATATGATTGGTTATTACCTAGTGTTTTAGATGACTATACATGGGCTATATATAGTTTGATTATTATTTTTATTATTACTGCTGTATCAAATGGAGCAAATATTACTGATGGTTTAGATGGGCTTGCAGCAGGTACTTCAGCTATAATTGGAATAACATTGTCGATATTTATCTACCTATCTGGTAATATAATATTTTCTGATTATCTAAATATTTTATATGTTCCAATGGTAGGTGAACTTGTTATTTTTTCTTTTGCTTTTGTGGGAGCATGTATAGGTTTTATTTGGTACAATTCATACCCTGCTCAAGTTTTTATGGGAGATACTGGTAGTTTATCAATTGGAGCTATAATTGCTGTTTTAGCAATTATTATTAAGAAAGAGTTGTTAATACCTGTTCTCTGTGGAGTTTTTCTCATAGAGAGTATATCAGTTATAATTCAAGTATTATATTTTAAATATACTAAGAAAAAATATGGAGTAGGAAAAAGAGTTTTCTTGATGGCCCCTCTTCATCATCATTATCAGAAAAAAGGAATTCATGAAACTAAAATTGTTGCTAGATTTTGGATGATAAGTATATTGTTAGCTATAGTGACTTTGGCAACTCTAAAACTTAGATAACATGGTAAATTGGATAAAAGATAATATTCACGGTGATAAAATAATATGGTTAATTGCTATTGTCTTATCAGTTATAGGATTACTTTCAGTTTATAGCGCGACTAGCTTATTAGCTTTACAAAATAAAGGAGGAAATACAGAATTCTATCTCGTAAAGCACTTTATGTTAATATCGTTTAGTTTTATTGCCATGTGGTTTTCGCATAGAGTAGATTATAAATATTTTTCGAGAATATCTTTAATTGGTCTTTATATCTCAGTACCTCTCTTAATCTTTACATATAAGTTTGGTGTAAATATTAATGAAGCCTCAAGATGGATAAGTATCCCAATTATAAATATGGCTTTTCAACCATCTGATTTAGCAAAGCTTTCTCTCATAATTTATCTTTCAAGTTTCCTAGCAAAAAAACAATATGATCTAGATAATATTAAGACTTTATTTATGCCTTTTTTATGGATTGGGTTAATATGTTTATGTATTGCTCTAACAAATTTATCTACAGCATTAATACTTGGTGCTACTTCTATTTTATTGATGTTTATATCAAGAGTTAAAATTTCACATCTTTCATTACTTATTTTATTTATATTATTTAGTGGAGGTATTGCACTTTTAACAGGTCAGAGAGGTTACACTGCCTTAAGTAGAGTTGAAGATTTTATTAATAAAAAAAATATTCCTTATCAATTAGAACAAGCTTATATAGCAGTATCTACTGGTGGACTATTTGGAAAAGGACCTGGTAATAGTAATCAGAAAAACTTTCTTCCTCAGTCATCTTCTGATTTTATATATGCAATTATTGTGGAAGAATATGGTTTTCTAATGGGTATTTCTATTCTTATACTTTACTTAATTCTATTGTATAGAGGCATGAAAATTTTTATTGATTCTGAAAGGCCATTTGGAGGATTATTAAGTGCTGGTTTAAGTTTTGCATTAGTTATTCAGGCTATAACAAATATGTGTGTTGTGGTTGGCCTTCTTCCTGTAACAGGAGTAACATTACCTTTAATTAGTATGGGTGGAACATCCCAATTATTTACAGGTATTACATTAGGAATAATACTTAGCGTTAGTAGACAAAATAATTTTGAGAAGAGTTATGCGTGATAAAAAGATTAAAGTCATTTTGTGTGGAGGAGGGACAGGTGGTCATATTTTTCCTATGATATCAATAGCTGATGAAATAAAAAAAAGGAATTTAAAAAATGAGGTATTATTTGTAGGATCTAGTGATAGAATGGAAATGGAAATTGTCCCTAAATATAATTATCCAATTATTGGACTTTGGATTTCAGGAATTAAAAGGTCTTCATTTTTATTGAATATTCTTTTTTTAGGAATTCCATTTTTAATTAAAAATTTTCTTCTCCCATTTAAAATTTTTTATTCAATATTTAAGTCAATTTATATACTTATTAAATATAAACCTGATTATGTAATAGGTTTTGGTGGATATTCTTCGGGACCATTTCTATTGATTTCATCAATTTTGAATTTCAAAACTGCAATCCAAGAACAAAATTCTTTTCCGGGATATACAAATAGACTATTATCAAAAAGAGTAAAACTTATATTTGTTGCTTATAATAATCTAGAAAAATTTTTTGATAAGAATACTGTCTTAAACTTTGGAAATCCTATTAGAAAATACAGCAAGAATATAAGCCAGGATCCATTTAATTATTTTAATTTAGATGCAGGTAAAAAAACAATACTTGTTTTAGGTGGATCACTTGGAGCTAAAAGTATTAATGAAGGTATTTTAAATAATCTTTCAATTATAAGAGAATCTTCCTTTCAGGTATTATGGCAAACAGGGGATTATTATTATGATCATATTTTATCAAAAAATATTGAAGAAAAAAAAATAGTGGTTAAATCATTTATAAAAAGAATGGATTTAGCATATCAACTTGCTGATATTATCATATCTAGAGCTGGAGCAATAGCTATATCTGAGCTAAGTTATATTTCTAAACCTTTGATATTAATTCCTTCACCTAATGTGGTTGATGATCACCAAAGAAAGAATGCTAATGAAATATTTAAGAATGGAGGATGTTTATTAGTTGAAGATAAAGATGCGAAAGATAATATGTTAAATCAGGCAATTACTTTACTAGAAGATTCAGAAATGAAAATAAAGATGAAAAAATCTCTAGAAAAATTAGCTAAACCTGATGCTGCTAAAAATATTGTTTCTAAAATTTATGAACAGATATGATAAAAAAAATTTCTAAAATAGGTGTATTTATTTTTATATGTTTTTTAATGTATTCAATAATATTATTGTTTAGAAATAATGATATTAACTCAAATAATTTTATTGTAAAAGTTGATAGCACATTTCTTAATCAAAATATTGTTGAGGTATTTCTTCAAGATCAGATTTCTTCTGACTCATTTTTAGTTGATCTAGATGATTTAGAAAAAAAACTTAGTTCAAATCCTCATGTCAGAGATATTAAGGTATATAAAGATTTAGTTGGTAACATAAATGTTGAGGTTGAACAATTTGAGCCTATTGCTAGAATTGTTTCTGGTATTAACTCAAAAAAATATATTGATTCTCAGGGTAATTTATTTCCTATATCTTCTAATTTTTCAGAGAGAGTAATACTGATCCACATAAATAATGATTTAGATATTAATAATAAAAATTTAAAATTTTCAAAAGATCTTATGAAGATGATAAACTTTATTAATGGAAATAATTTCTTTTCAAAAATAATTTCAGAGATAGAAATAAAATCAAATAAAAATATTGTTATTCATCCACAATTCTCAAAACAAAAATTTATTTTTGGTTATCCTGATAAATTGGAAGAAAAATTTAAAAAAATAATGTTGTTCTATAATAATATTGCTCCAACAAAAGGATGGAACACTTATAAAACAGTCAATGTTAAATTTAAAAATCAAATTATCTGTGATAAAAATGCATGAAAATGAATAAACCTATAAAAAAATACTTTACAGCACTAGATATAGGTACATCAAAAATTTGTGCAATTATTGCAGAACAGACCGAAAATAATAAATTAAAAATTATTGGATTCTCCGAAACTGATTCTGAAGGTGTCTCTGAGGGAATGATTCAAAATCTTATAAAAGCAACATCAAAAATAAAAGATGTAGTAAAAGAAGCTGGACAAATGGCAAACGCACCTATAGAGTTTGTGAATGTTGGTATTGCTGGAAAACATATACGAAGTTTTAGTACTCACCATTCTATAGGCCTACAAAATAATGAAAATGAACCAATTGAGATTAATCATTCTCATGTCAAAAGACTAGAACAAAGATCTAAGATGGCTGTGATACCTACTAATCATAAAATTATTCATAGTATGCATCAGAAATTTACAATTGATGAAGATCATGATTCAGTAGACCCAATTGGAGAGTATGGTAAAAAGTTAGAGGCTGATTTTCATATAATTAGTGCTAATAAAGTTGATATTAAAATAATGGAAGAATCTATTAAAAGATCACAAGTTAAATGCCGTAATTTAATTCTTGAACCTATTGCATCAAGTTTAGCTCTATTAGATGAAAATGATAAAGAAGATGGTATATGTCTTGTTGATATTGGTGGAGGAACAACAGATATCTCAATTTTTCATGATAATATTATTAGGCACACTGCTGTTATTCCTCTTGGAGGTGATATTGTCACTCAAGATATTAAAGAAGGTTTAGGTTTACCAAGACATCATGCAGAAGCTTTAAAAATTAAGTTTGGTAAAGCTTTATATGTTAAAAGACCAGTAAAAGAGTATGTCAAGATTAAGGGTGAAGGTCAGAGAGAAGATAAAAAAATATTATTAGATAATTTATATAAAATAATTGAGGCGAGGATGGAAGAAATTTTTGAAAAAGTCCATCAAGAAATTTTAAATAGTGGTATGAGTGAAAAGTTATCTGCAGGAATTGTTATAACTGGTGGGGGGTCTCAACTTCTAAATTTAAAACAACAGGTTAAATATATTACTGGTTTAGATGTCAGGAAGGGATACCCTTCATCTTATTTAACAAAGTCAGATATAGTAAACCTTGAGTATCCTAAATACTCAACAGCTGTTGGATTATTACTATGGGATTATGTAAATACTCCTGGAATTAAAAATAGGGATGATTCAAGATCATTTGATGGATCATCATTACCTAAAGTAAATAACTTTGGTAAACTGGTCACTGAGAGAATTAAAGGTTTCCTTAAAGATGATGATCTTACAGAATTTAAAGATGAAAATTTATAATTAATTATGCCGTTTGAATTTGACATACCTTCCCATCATAAATCAATAATTAAGGTTATTGGTGTAGGTGGAGGTGGTAGTAATGCTGTCAATTATATGAATTCAATTGGAATTAGGAATGTTGAATTTATTATATGTAATACTGATATTCAGGCTTTATATTCTTCTAATGTCAATAATCAACTTCAAATTGGAATGGAATTGACTAAGGGATTAGGAGCTGGAGCAAATCCAAGTAAGGGCAGGGAGGCAGCTCTAGAAAGTAGTCATGAGATTAGAGAACTTCTTAGAAATGACGGCACTAAAATGTTATTTATAACTGCAGGTATGGGAGGAGGAACTGGTACTGGTGCAGCTCCAATTATTGCTCAAATTGCAAAAGAATTAGATATTTTAACCGTTGGTATTGTAACTCTCCCTTTTGAATTTGAAGGTAAAGCAAAAATGGAAAAGGCATTAAGTGGTGTTGAAGAATTAAAGAAAGGTTGTGATAGTGTAATTACAATTTTAAACCAGAGATTGATTGAAATTTATGGAGATCTTAGCCAATCAAAGGCATTTGAGAAGGCTGATGATATTATAGCGACAAGTGCAAAATGTATAGCAGAGATTGTAACAGTACCTGGACAGATTAATGTTGATTTTGAGGATGTTAAAACAGTTATGAAAGACGCAGGAACTTCTGTACTTGGTTCAGCAGAAGCCTCAGGGGATAATAGAGCTAAAGAAGCTATAGAAAATGCAATAAATTCTCCTTTATTGAATGATAGAGATATTGAAGGGGCACAGAGAATATTATTAAATATAGTATCAGGAGGAGGAGATAATGAACTTTCAACTATTGAATTAAATACTATAACTAAGTTAGTAAATGAATCATCATCTGAAAATGTTGAAATAATATTTGGTACAGCAATAGATGGTGAATTAGATGATAAGGTAAGAGTTACAATTATTGCAACAGGATTTAATATAAAAGAAATTATAAAAGATGATATAGATTTTATTTCTTCTGAAAAAGAATCACAAACTAATTTATTTGAAGATAATACTTTTAAGTTTGAAGAGAGAGAGCAGGAAATTCAAGAGGAAGTCATTCATAATATTGAAGATAATTATGAGGAGTATGAGGATAATTTTGATAATCTTAATGAAAAGATTGAAACAAATGATAAGACAGAAGAGGTTATAATTGAAGAATTAGATAACTCTGATTCGCTTGAGAGTTATGATTCTTCAAATAAAAAAAATGAGTATGTCTTAAAAAGAAAAAAAAGAATTAATAATCATAATAACCAAATTTATGGTGATGATTATGTTGAGCAGAAATTAGCTATACCAGCATATAAAAGAAAAAACATAAATCTTGATGATGATACAGACTCCGATAGCAGAGCTAAAACTCTTGATTTTAATGAGGAAGATTGATATTTATTTATAAATTTACTCTCACAAAAATTTTATTAGTATGAATTTCATTGTCTCATCTTCCTATCTACTTAAAAATCTTAATGCTATTGGTGGTGTTATAACCTCAAATCCTGTTGTCCCAATTTTAGAAAATGTTTTATTTGAAATTGAAAGCGGTAATCTCCTTATAACTGCTTCTGATTTGCAAACATCTGTAATGGTAGAACTTCAAGTTGAGTCAAAAGAAGATGGAAGTGTTGCAATACCTGCTAAAATTTTGATTGAGACTTTAAAAAATCTACCTGAGCAACCAGTAACCTTTTCAATTGATGATGAAAATTATAACATAGAAATAAATTCAGATAATGGTAGATATAAACTTGCAGGTGAAAATTCAGCTGATTTTCCTAAGGTCCCAGAAGTGTCTGATGGGTACAGCACAATTATAAATACTGAAGTACTAAATTCTGCTATTTCTAATACTATTTTCTCAACTAGTACTGATGAATTAAGACCAGCTATGACTGGTGTATTTTTTAGATTATCTGAAAATAATTGTACATATGTATCTACTGACGGTCATAGATTAGTCAAATATATTAGAAGTGATATTAAGGGAGATGAGGTTGATCATGATATGATTTTACCAAGAAAATCATTAAATCTTCTGAGGTCTATTTTACCTTCAGATAAATCTTCAGAAATTAAACTAGAATTTAATGCATCTAATGCATATTTCTCATTTGAAAGTGTAAAAATGGTTTGTAGACTTATTGATGAAAGATATCCTGATTATGATAATGTTATACCTAGTGATAATACAAATTTAGTTACTCTTAGTAAATCAGAAATATTAGGCTCTCTCAAGAGGATTTCTATTTATGCTAATAAAACTACAAATCAGGTTAGACTTAAAATTACTGGTTCCGAAATTCTAATGTCTGCAGAAGACCTTGATTTTTCAAATGAAGCTAACGAGAGAATTTCTTGTGAACATGATGGGGAAGATATTGAAATAGGATTTAATGCTAAATTTCTGATTGAATTACTTTCAAATATAGATTCTGATAAGGTTATATTAAAACTCTCAGAACCAAATAAAGCTGGTTTAATTATTCCAGATAATGTTGGGGAAAATGAAGAAATAACCATGTTAGTAATGCCAGTAATGTTAAATGACAATGTTTAATATTTTATTTCTTTTAATTTTAAATACCACTAGTCTTTCTAATGGTATTGAAAACTCATCTTGGTACAGAGATATTAATGGAGTTAATGAAGTTAGAATTTATTCTGATAAGTTTTTTGTAGTATCAAAGTATGATACTAAGAATAAAACTTTTATAAGTACAAAAGGAGGGATATATTCTTGGGATAATGGATATTATGAAGTATTGGAATTTAATTCATCTGATTCATCTTCAGTAGGAGACACTGTTTATTATTCTAATGTAAAAATAAATATCAAAAATGATCTAGGTAAGATGGTAATTGATGGGGTAAAATTTAATAAGTACCCTCATGATGATAATCTTAGTGGGGCGTGGCTGATGAGTGGTATTGAGAGGAGAGGTGAGATGAGAATGAGAGATGTGACTAGGCCAAGAAAGACCTTGAAAATGCTTGCAGGAGGAAGGTTTCAGTGGATTGCTTATGATACTTCAAAGAAAGGCTTTTATGGTACAGGCGGAGGTATATTTACTGCAGTAGACGGAAAATATATTGAAAATATTGAATTTTTCTCTAGAGATTCTAAAACAGTTGGTAAGTCTTTAGAGTTTGATTATGAAATAAAAGAAGGGGATTGGCATCATAAAGGATTTAGCTCGAAAGGGGATCCTAAATATGAAATCTGGACAAAAAGAAAACAATAATTTTATTTTGCGCATGTGGCGGAATTGGTAGACGCGCTAGGTTGAGGGCCTAGTGACTAGATTTAGTCGTGGAAGTTCGACTCTTCTCATGCGCACTTTTTATTTACCCAAATATAGATGATAACTTCATGGCTACTGTCATCTCTCCATCTATCTTCATTTTCCCAGTCATAAAAGCCTGCATTGAATCAATTTCTTTATCTAATAACTTTTTGAAATTTTCATTATTTATTGTAATTGTACAATCTGCCTCAATATTATCATTGCTTATATTAGGTGGACTTACTGTATCATCAATATAAATACACCCATCATCTAAGACGAATTTAAATTTAGATTCTATTTTACCAGAATTCTTTTCTGATATATTTTTTATTTTTTCTGTTATTTCCTTTAATTCCATTTTAATTTATTTTTAATTCGTACATGCTTGGCCACCATTTACCAGTTACAATAATAGAATTATTATCTATATTATAAGCTATTCCATTTAAGACGTCAACTTTATCATTATAGTTTTCTCTTTTAAATAAATTATTTAGATTAATTCTACTTTCTACTAAACCTGTATCTGGATCAATTATTAAAATAATATCTTTTCCGTAGATGTTACAATAAATTTTACCATTAATTGATTCTAATTCATTTATATTTTCAACTTTACCATTATTATCATATACTTCTATTATTTTTTGTGTTTTAAAAGTAATAGGATCTCTAAAATATAACTTTTCAGATCCATCACTCATTACTAGATTATCTTCATAGGTTGTTAAGCCCCATCCCTCAGTATTATATTCTATCTCACCAATTATTTCAAAATTATTTTTATTAAAGATTAATCCCTTATTACTTTTCCATGATAACATGTACAGTTTATTGTTATATATTGTAATGCCTTCTGCAAATAAATTTTTATCAATTTTTATTTCATTAATAACGTTACCAGTTTTAGAATCAATTCTTCTGATAAAGGATTTTCCATATTGTCCAGAGCTCTCTAAAAAATCTTTTTGATCTAAAAGAAGACCTTGAGTATAAGTATTTGGGTCATGTGGTAATATTTTAATTATTGTATAATTTTTTTCATCGGGCTTATTTTGAGGATATAATAGAAATGATTTATTTATTTTTTCAGTTGATCCTTCTTCAAATTTTGATACTATAGAAAAGTTATATCTTCCATATCTTACTAACTCATCGGAAGATATATTTAATATATTTAAAAACTTTATGGAATCATTTCCTAAATAAAACATCGATTCTATAAGTTTATTTTTCTTAGAATTTGAAGAGACTTCAATTTTGATTGAGTCACCTTTTTTAAAAACTTCATTATAGGATGGTGAGGTTATTTTTAACTGAGATACAATTCTTGGAGAATTATAATTTTTATTTCCTTTATTATCACAGGATAATAGTATAAAAAGAATAAGTATTATTTTAAAATTATAATGCATTTATTATATCTTTTCCATTCTTTGTAAGATTATATCCAATTCCAATCTCTTTATTATTAAAGTCTACTATAGATATTTTTCTAATTAACTTTTTTGATAATAAACTAGAAATAGATCTGCTTAATGATGCTTTAGATTTTTTTAAAAATTTACATTCCCCTCTAATGACTCCTCTTTTATGATTTCCACTCTTTCGTATATATTTTCTTTTTTTTACTTCAAACCTTTTTCTTCTCTCACTAATATTAAAAGGTATACTCATCTTTTCATCTATAAATTTATCTTTTGGCTTAACTCCAAAAAAATGTACAATAGGCTCATAAAAATATATATGAGCATGTGTATTAGAATCCAATTCGATTTTCCCTAGTCTTATGACCGGAACTTTTTTATAATTAGATATAGAATTCTCTTTTATCTCTAGAAGTTGATCTATCGATGT
>CEWO01028553.1_pt1 | contig 16302 bp, 11 predicted proteins | sample 361561 | NCBI WGS metagenome assembly CEWO01 (sample SAMEA2623627, study PRJEB7988) | marine metagenome | isolation source: saline water (ENVO:00002010), including
AGCACCCGCCGCAGTTGAAGATGTTGAAGAGGTACCCGCTGATTCTATACAATCAACAGAAACTGATATACCTGCTGAAACTGAAAATAACGAATCTCAGCAACTTATTGAAACTCCTGAACCTGAAGCACCCGCCGCAGTTGAAGATGTTGAAGAGGTACCCGCTGATTCTACTGAATCATGATAAAAAAATTACTATTAACAAATACCCTTTTGGTATCATTTTTATTTTCACAAGACTTGAAAGTGATTCATATGGAAGGAACGTACGACTTAGATGGTGACGGATTAAAAGAATTTGCAACTGTAGAATCCGGATCAGTTGGCGGCAAACAAATTTCTGTCATACGTTATTATGAAGTTGATGAAAATGGATATCAAGAAGTTGGTTGGGAATTTGAAGCTCCAGATGGTGTTCTGGGAAATTTTGTTGATGTTGAGCTTGGTGACCTTGATGGAGATGGATCGCCCGAGCTTATTACGGTTTCTAACATAACAGATGGCGATGATGATGAGCTTTTACAACCTGTTGTATTTTATTATTTTTGGGATGGTGCTCAATTTAGCGAAGAACCTGGTGGTGTTTTAAATCTTTCTGATGGCAAAAGTTTTGTTCGTGCTCAAAACTTTACGCTAATGGATTATGATGGGGATATGGATCAGGAGATAGCCGTCTCTCTTGGGAGTCCATTGCGGCAAGTAATTATTCTTGGTATTGATGATATGGGTGATTGGGTTGAGATTGAAACGCTTAAACCAAACGGTATGCGCTCTGGAGCGGGCTCTATTTCCGTAACTGCAATTGACTGGAATAAAGACGGGTATGATGATTTGATCGCTTCATCTGTTGAGGGGTCTGTATTAAAAACGCAGCCTTTTTATAATACAGGAAATGAGCTTCTTTCAGGTAAGGGCGAAAAGTTGAGCTTACCAGGTTTGGACGGATTAATACCAATCAGCATATCCACTTTAGATTGGAATAAAGACGGGTACATGGATGTGGTATTGCCCTTTCAAAACGGTGATCTAATTTCAATGACGCTTTACGGTGACATGATAGACATCAAAAAAATGGAAATTGATGGCGGCCCACTATCAAATATTAGAATTGCGGACTTCAATCAAGACTCCTATGATGATTTGCTCTTAGTATCAGGTGATATGAATGTTCTATCGGTGGTATATGGAGACATTAGTGGGATGAGCGGTCCGTCTGAATATTTTACCATTGAAGAGGCAGGAGAAAAAGAAGCGCAGGTATTTACAGCGCTACCTGTGTCAACTCAAGGTATTTATACCGGTACTGTCATTGCTGCTGGTTGGGATGGATACGAGTCTACCTTGTTTATGGTAGAAATTGGAAAAGGTCCTGAACCATTTAGACCTGACGATGTGACTGCAGATATACCCGATGAGACTGTTGATGTATATCCTGATATATCAACTGAAGAAATTATAACAACAGAAGTACCTGCTCCACTAGAAACGATGGCACAACCTCTTCCAGACGGAATATTGCCTAGGCACGTATTGACGGTTAGTCAAGCTTTTGCGTACACTCTTCCCGAAGAAGAAAAGAAAGAATTCTACAGCTTCAGATGGCTACAACCTCCTCCTAGTGGAATGTTTTTTCACTACGACTCAAGATCAATTAGGTGGGTCCCAGATGAATCACAATTGGGCGCATATAAGATTGCGTATCATGTCGAAAGAAAGCTTGGAGAAACGGTAACTCCTTCCATTGCAAAAGAAGATACTTTATTAACATACAAAGTTGTACCTGACCTTGAGGGAGATGATGAGCGTCTTTGGATTTATGTAAATGATCCACCTATGATCGCTTCCGAACCTCAAGGAACTGAATTCGTTGGAGGAGAATCTTTTGTTTATAAACCAGTTATTTTAGACAGAAATGTAGATAAAAAACTTAAGCTTGAGCTTGAGTCCTCGCCCCAAGGTATGCGGATAGAAAATAACGAATTTATCGTTTGGGATACTGACTCATCACACATAGATATATATGAAGTACGATTAATTGCAAGCGACGGTTTTGATAGATCCGTTCAAAATTTTAGCTTATTTGCTAGAGCGGGTGTAAAGATTTTATCTGTAGCAGATAAAGAAGCTGAGGTTGATAAGGGATACCGATATAAAGTTGATATTTGGCGACCAGATTTGGAACACATTCTAGATTTTTCTCTTAGTCAAAGCCCTGATGGAATGACCATAGATAAAACAGGCTTAGTTAATTGGACTCCATCCACAACTCAAATTGATTCACAGTCATTTACAGTAAAGGTCAATCACGGTGTTGCAGTTGACTCACAAACAGTAACGATTTATGTTAATCATCCTCCAATAATTCGATCGGCACCTCTTAAGATGAATGTTATAAATCTCGGTGAAGAATATCGGTTTGCTCTAGACGTTTTTGATCCAAACAAGGATGATGATCTGATCTTTACAGCGAATGAAATGCCAGATGGTATGCGAATGGATCCATATGAAGGCATGATCGTATGGGAACCCGTAAGAGAAAATATAGATTTCTCCAGGCTTGATTTAACCGTAAGTGATGGGCGAACCGAAAGAACAATTGTTGCTGAATATTATGTGAATGCCCCTATTAACATTGTTTCTATTCCGCAGATGCAAGGTGGTGTTGACGAAGAGTACAATCACCAGATCATAACATCTGATATGAATAAAGACGCCCTATTGCCCTACGATGAGGTAATACCTTTAAAGTCTGCTCAAAACTATAGAATATATTCTATCCAAATAAGCGATGATGTATATATAGAAAATATCGATAGATACCTTATGGACTGGAATAATGCTGAATCTGTTTATCTTACTGAACAAGATGCGCTTGATTCACTTTCGATAGAAGTATCGCGTCTTAACTTAAAGAAGTATGTCGATTATGTATTCTACGAGGATGATCGGTTAAATATTATTGTAGAATCAATTGATGACAGAACCGTTCCTATTAAGGACATTTTGTGGGAATTTTTTCAAGGCAACAAAGGTAGACCACCAAAGGTGGTTGCACGAAAAATGAGCCCAATAAAGTATACTTTGCTTGAGTTTCCAGATGGCATGGAGATAGACGAATATACTGGGGTTATAAAATGGACCCCTACAATCGACCAAGTAGACAAACAGAAAGTTTCATATATGGTTTCAGATGGATATACAAAAGATGAGCAGGCATATGAAGTCTATGTAAACCATCAACCAGTCATTGTTTCAAGCCCTCCAGTCACTGCACTGGTTGGTGAGGTATTTAAATACAATATTTTAGTTGAGGATAAAAACGAAGACGCAGATTTATTATTTACACTGACAAAAGGACCCCAGGGTATGCAGATGAGTAAAAAGGGGAAGGTTGTTTGGATACCAAAATCTGCCCAAATCAATGAAAGTAAATTTACCTACGAAGTCTCAGATGGATATTCAAGCGACAAACAAGAAGGAAAAGTTTTTGTAAATATAAACCCTAATATTATTTCAACGCCACGACCCGTTGCCCTTACCGGACACCAATATAAATATCGGGTCGTGGCCGAAGATTTAAATAAAGACAGGATAGCCTACAAAGCAGTGAAGCTGCCGAAGTATTCTACTTTCAGCAAGAAGACTGGTATGCTTGATTGGAAACCCAGACCGAGCCAACGGGGTCCAAATGATATTGTCTTGGTTGCTATGGACGAAAGGGGTGCAATGACCTCTCATGAATTCCAAATTCATGTATTTGAAGACCCCAGTGCACGAAGAATGATTAACGCAGGTTGGCCGCTTATGTTATCGTTTGTTGGGGCTATGTTTGCATGGGGAATGGCCCAGATATAAATATAAGTTTAAGTTTCTTAAGTTAAATAAAATAGGAGGCTACAAGTAGGGGGGCACTATTTGTATGATTTGAATATGGGATATTCACGTAATTTTGCTTTAAACACTGCTTTTCTTTTGTTTTTATTTTTGCCTGGACAGGCTATTCACAGTCAAAAATATGATGAAAGAATTGAAAAGCTTTCCCTTGAAATTGAAAGCCAAGTTATCGACTGGCGCCACTGGTTTCATGAAAACGCAGAGCTTAGTAATCGCGAGTTCAAAACTTCAAAAAGGATTGCAGCAATTCTTAGAGACATGGGCTATAAGCCCCAAATTAATGTTGCCAAGACTGGTGTTGTTGCGGTCTTGAATGGCAGAAAACGTGGTCCTGTAGTTGCATTAAGAGCAGACATCGATGGCCTTCCAATAAAAGAAAGAGTAGACATTCCTTGGGCATCAAAAATGACCGGCATGTACAATGGTGAAACAGTTCCAGTAATGCATGCGTGCGGACATGATACTCACATTGGTATTCTTTTAGGAGTGGCGAAAATTTTGTTGGATATGAAGGACGAAATACCTGGAAAAGTAAAATTTATTTTTCAACCTGCTGAAGAGGGTGCTCCTGACGGAGAAGAAGGCGGAGCAGAGTTAATGGTAAAAGAAGGTGTTCTAAAAAACCCAAACGTTGATGCAATCTTTGGTCTCCACATAAAATCTGGACTTGAAGTAGGTCAAATTAATATTAAATCCGAAGGGATTATGGCAGCTGTTAATTCTTTTAGAATTGACATAAAAGGTAAGCAATCGCACGGCTCAAGACCCTGGAACAGTGTTGATCCAATTGTGACCGCCTCGCAGATGGTGAACAATCTTCAAACCATTGTTAGTAGAAATATGGATCTAACAAATGCCCCAGTCGTCGTAACAGTAGGTGCAATTCACGGCGGTGTAAGGTCAAATATTATTCCAGAAAGCCTTTACATGCTCGGAACTATTAGAACGTTTGATGTATCCATGAAAAAACAGGTTCATGAAAGAATCAGAAAGATTGTTCAAACGACTGCAGAAGCGAACAATGCTACAGCCACAATTGATATCAATAATGGATATCCTGTTACCTATAATGACCCTGAATTATACAATGAAATGTTTCCAACGTTTGAAAGAATAGCTGGAAAAGAAAATGTTAACATTATTAAAGCTGTTACAGGCGCTGAAGACTTTTCCTTTTTTCAGCAGAAAGTACCTGGGATTTACTTTTTCATTGGAGGCATACCAAAAGGTTTTGACCCTGCAAAGGTAGCCGATCATCATACACCAGATTTTTATGTGGATGATAGTGGGATGCTGCTTGGAATGAAAACCATGACCGCACTCACTCTAGATTATTTACATAAATCACGCTGATTTTTAAAGTTCAATTCTTTAAATTTTTACTAATATTATTATCAATAAAAAGGTATTGTGTCAGAACATAATGACATGAATTAGAAATCATATGAAACAATTAAACAATTTTCTCTTCGTTTTTGTGTTTGCCAACGCGTTTTCTCAGGATATTATAGTTGATAAAAGCAAAACATACAGCTCTTCAAATCAATATGTAAAATTTGATAGATATACTAAGCATGGTGGTCATGGAAATTACGATTATAACAATAGAGACCGAATTACGCTTCCCAGTGACTTTCCAATAATAGGTTCAACATTTACCTTAGAGGCTATGACGTTTACTGGTGATACAAGCACTGGATTACATCAAAAAGTCATTGGTAGTGAAAATTGGAAAGGAAATTATTCCTATACATCTCCCAACATCACATTTTTAAATAAAAATGAGATATACTATGGTTTTAGTACTAATGGTAATGACAAAATGAGACAAGCAAAAAATGTTAGAAAACCCAATACATGGCATCATGTTGCATTTACCTACGATGGTGACAAGGGAAGGTTGTACGTTGACGGTGTTCAAGTAGATAGTACCAATAACCCAACAAAGTGGTCAGGAAAAGTTCCTGATGCTACCCCAATCGGCTTCATAGGTGCTCGTTTTCGTGGAAATTTGGACGAAGTTAGAGTTTGGAATGTTGTTAGAACTGAAGCTGAAATAAAAGCCAATATGGATAGTTTGCAGGATTTAAACTCCGTTGGATTGGTGGCATATTATTCAATGGACACAGATGAAAATTTTAACATTATTGATCGATCCACAAATGAATATCACGCTACAATTGACCACGCAGAAATCATGCAAGATCTTTACAGTGATAATTGTCAAGAGCCCAACGGAACAGCTGATTGCCCCTACCCAGATATACTTAGTGCATTAGAAGCAGCTGAGGGAGGACAGACAATTTTAATCAAAGAGGGAAGGTATTCGGACCTCGTTTTTGCAGATTATATTAATCACTCTCCATACACGAAAGGTGCAAAAATTACGGTTTTGGGCGAAAATAAGAATACCAAGATTGATGGAACTATATCTGTAAAAGCAGATTGGCAGCTCACTAGCTTGAACGGCAAACAAGTTTACAAAGCTGTTCTTGATATGGGATCGATTTCTCAAAAAGCCAAAACTCTTATTGACACTATATACGGTGTTTTTGTTGATGATCGCTATATGATACCAGCCGTGCCGACGAATTTCAAAAACCCGACGGATCCCACCACTGGCAACAAGGATAACCCTGAGCCCAATACCGTTTGGGAAAAAAACGATGGTGCGCCATATAAGAATGGAGGTACCATGTATCCTGCGGTTGACTATAAGTATAAAGTTGGTCAGATTGCAAACCTGGATACTCTTGAGGAATGGGCTTTTGAAAAAAATTCAAACACGCTTTATCTATATCCTGGTCAGAAAATTCCTAATGAGTCTAATGTTCGCGTTCGAATACGTACACACACTGTGAATTTGCATCATTCAGATAACATTGTTTTTGATAATCTTCATTTTTACGCAAATGCATTTTACAGTAGGCATGGCAGTTATATTACGATAAAGAATTCCAACTTTTCGCATAGCTGGGAAGCAGATTTGCGCAACCGTGAAATGGCAGATGGAACTGATACAAATTTTAAAGTTGATCATAGATATAGGGGCAATATGATGCTAGATGGAAACCATAATGTTGTTCGAAATGTGATCTTTCGATATGTCGTTGACGCATATATTTTTAGTTTTAGAGGAATAAAATATCCACTTTATGAAAATATTTTAGCAGAGTACAATGGTTGGTTTGGAAACATGTATTGGAATTTAAAAGTTGATGATAACTGTTTAAAATGCAAAGAAGATATTACCAACGATAATAATTATTTTTCTGACACCTTTCGTTATGTGACTATGAAGCAAAATCGATCTGGAAATATTGGCCCTGGAAAAAGATCATTGGTTGAATATGCTTGGGTAGAAGATCACTATCAAAATACGGATGGCTCAGGTATTGGCAGGGCTTCTGGGGCGGCTAATAAATCCACTACCAGATACAGCTGGATGCTAAACTCCAATCGCAACGGAATACGTTTTGATGGAAGTTGTGCTGGTCAATATGGTCTTGTTCATCATGTAGTCTCGGTTGGAAATAAAAGAGGGTATCGATTGAAAGGCGATAAGCATAACGTATACCATGTTATGGCTTATGATAATTGGGATGTGGATATTAATCTTGCTGCTCATAAATATTGTGGTGATTATGGTTCAAGCGAAAATCAAGGTGTCGAAAATATGAAGGGCAATCATAATACCGATATCCATAATTCGATCGCTGGAAGACTGCTAAACTGTGCATCACCGGATTGCGGCGATCAGGCTGTAATGAATAACGGTGCGAGCAATGAAAAGGTAGATCCAAAATTTTTGTTGAATGAATCTGGTATCTGGTATGGTCGTAACTTTCCAATAGACAATAGAGAGGGCAATTGGTCTCAATCCTATCCGCAGCTTGAGCTAGAGGATCCATGGCTTGATAATAGAACTAGAGACCCTGAGCAATTGACCACAATATTTGGTGTTGATCCCTTTGAGCAAGATCGCATTCAATCCTATGATTTTAGACCGAGAAAAGGCTCAATTTTTATTGATGCTGGTAAAGTAATTGAAGGTATAAACGATGGTCAGGACGAAAATTTCTATCACGCTTCAACGTATTCCAATCAAAATAGAAAATACGTAGGAAATGCGCCGGATATCGGTCCCTATGAGTACGGAGATTCCATCTACTGGATACCGGGATTTAGAACAGAGTATCCCTCAATTCCTATACCTAAAAATGGCGCTAAAAATGTTTCATTAGAATATGGTCTAGCCTGGAACTATCCATGGAAAGAGGATTACAGTGGAACCTCAGCCACCGTAGCCATTAGCGGTCCAGGTCTTAATGAAACCCAAACATTTCAATATCCCAATAACGTTATGTTTGTAAAGCTAAAGCCAGGTGGTACTTATAATTGGAGAGTTACAGTTGACGGTGCCGTTAGTGATTCTTGGTCGTTTACTGCAAAAGACAAGGTTTATCCTATCAATGATCGCTCTTTGGATATTTCAATCCAAGACAGTACATATCTTCCTCAGCATATTCAAAAATTATTAGTCTCCAGGAATAATCATGCATTCCTAAGATTTGATGCGCCCGCCAAAGTTGATAGCTCCTACAAGGTTGAGCTCAATCTTACGCCAGGTAAAATATATTCATTGAATGATGGTATTGTACTGTATAAGTACCATCATAAGGGATGGGATGAAAGGTTAGCTAGTAGCAATATTGGACTTGTAGATAAAAGCAATCTTACAGCACTTGATACCATTCGGTCTCTCGCTGAAAATGAGAAAATATCTATCGATGTATCTGCATATATTGATTCTGTTGGCGAACACTCCTTTGCGCTGGCTGCAGCATCAGATAAAGATAGTGTTTATTTTTACAGCCGTGATAAATTGGTTTTGGATGGTCATTTTGAAGGTAGTATTGAATTTCATAACTCTGGATATGCTACACTGCACTCTGTTTGGCCAAGCATATCTTATACAAGCGATGCAACTTTAGCGGTCAATGAAAAATCAGATATACTACCCAAAGAATTCGCTTTGCATGACAATTACCCAAACCCATTCAACCCAACTACAACCATTCGCTTTGACCTGCCTAAAGCAACCGATGTATCAATACTTATTTTTAATGTTCTCGGTCAGAAAATTAAAACAATTGATATGTCTCAAATCAATCCAGGATATCATTCAATTGTTTGGAACGCTACAAACGACTATGGATCGCAGGTAGGTGCGGGTATGTATTTTTATCAATTAAGAACCGACGATTTTGTAAAAACAAAAAAAATGATCTTGTTGAAGTAAGCTAGCAGATATAAAAAAAATAAATTTTGTGTATTATAAAAAATTCAGATTATTGCTTCTAATAATTCTTTTGTTTTCAACACAGTCTTTTTCACAAAGCGGTCTTTACATTAGCCCTGGCATTCAAGTTTCATATAGTAATCAATTATCGGTTTCGTATCAATTATCCACTGGTATCATTGGTGATGGATATTCTCTTATTCCAGCAATCACCGTAGGTCAAAGGTATTACTTCGGCAAAAATACTCCGCCGAATATGAAAAGATTTAATTACATTGATGTGCAGATATCCGCTGTGTATGTTGGCGCTGGTGTTGGACAAATTTGGAACAATCAATATGGTAGTTTTAGAAAGTATAAAGTTTACGGTGGCGCCTTTGCTTTATTGTCCTATGATCGTATAAATTTTAATAATGATCTTAACGGAAATAATCACTACGGATTGTTTGGTGTCTTACCCATACCTGGCTGAGTTGATATTAGTTTCAATGTACCAATGTCGTCAATGTAGTAATCGTTGATGAACAGTTAACATTTTATCTGTTACAATGAATATTTTGCAGCTGCAATAAAAAGATCTCGAAACGCAGCTACCGTATTATCTATCGGTTCAGAATAACCACCACCCATTAGAATTAGAATTGGGTTTTTTCTTTTTCGTGCAAAGTCAAATATCATCTTATTTCGCTTATTTAATCCTTCAATTGTTAAGGATAGTTTCCCGTATCTATCAGTATTTAAAGTATCAACGCCAGCTTGAAAAAATAGTATATCGCTTTCAACCGAATTCAATGTGTCTAAACTTTTATCCAGAATATTTAAATATGCTTGGTCATCTACACCGGATTCCACCTCGATATCCGTATTGCTTGATTCTTTTTTAAATGGGAAATTTTGTTTACAGTGAACAGAAAAAGTGTATGCGTTATCATTATTTTCAAGAATCGATGCCGTTCCATCGCCTTGGTGTACATCAAGATCTATAATTAACACTCTATTATAATTGTAATCTTCTATGGCTTTGATAGCACAAATTGCAATGTCATTAAAAATACAAAAACCTGAACCCCTTTCACTAAATGCATGATGGGTCCCTCCTGCCATATTTGCTGACACGGGTGCTCCTTTATATATATCATATAATGCTGAAACACTACCACCAGTTAAGAATAACGTCCGATCGATTATTTTATCGGACCACGGCTTCAGACCAATTTCACGAACCTGCTTATCAGATAAACTTGAGCTTAAAAATGCATCAACATAGTCCTTAGAATGTGCTCTGTAAATATCATTTATCGCTACTTTATTTGGGGTTTTAATAGCAATGGTATTTGAAAGCTCATTAACTGCTAACGCATCTTTAATTAAATCATAACGTTCTTTGGGAAAGGTTGATTTAGAATCAATCCCTTTTGTATAAAGTGGGTGATAGTAAATATTCATATAATTAGGTGAAGGTTGATTTTTGTAAGGCTTAATTTAAAAAACTATTTAGATAGTCTACGCCCTCATCATCTAGTGAGAATTCAATATTTAATGTATATACCTCTACCCCATTCAAATTTAATCCGCTTAATCTCACCAAATCCTTTTCCGTAGTAATAATTATCTCAGCGTTATTCTTTTCTAAGATTTCTTTAAAATTATCGATATCCGTTTGTTTGAATTCATAATGATCAAAGAATGATATTTTTGAAACCACATCAATGCTGGTATTTTCTAAAGACCTATAAAAACTCTTTGGATCTGCTATTGCAGACACCGCAACTGCTCTTGTGTTGGGAGCTGGTTCATGAACATTTGAGTCGTTTTTTGAAAAACCACTCAACTTAACTGAGCTATAGAATATGGGTAGATTAGTTTGTTTGGCACGATTCAATATTTTTTTATGCGGCTGCAGTTCTTCTGACTTGGTGAAAACAATGATATCTGCTCTCTTTAAATGAGACATTGGTTCTCGCAATAAGCCGTGGGGAATTAACTTATAATCTGATATTGGTGCCTGGCTATTCAACAGGACAACGTCCAGATCCCTTTCTAAAGAACGATGCTGGAAAGCGTCATCTAAGACAATTATATCGGGTTGGAATTTTTCAATGATATATGTTGCTCCACGGTACCTGTTTTGATCAACCACAACGGGAATACCATCAAGTTTCTTGGCAATCAATGTTGGTTCATCTCCAAAATTTCTCCAATCAATATCTTTAGTTATTCCATCTGTTACAAGTTGGGTTCCAGCTGTTTTTCTACCGTAACCCCTGCTTAGAACAGCAACTTTATATTTTTTATTTTTAAGTAGATTTGAGAGATAGATCACCGCCGGGGTTTTTCCAGTCCCCCCTGCAGTTAAATTACCTATACTTATAACTGTAGCTGGCACCCTTCTTGAAACAAAAAAATTAAGATTATAAAAAATGTTTCTCCAATATATTACGCCCCAATAAAAAATTGTTATTGGGAAAAATAGGAACTTTGCTCGTGTTTCAGTTATCCTTGACCAGGCCGACATTTTCATTTACTTTATTTTCTAGTTCATCAAGCGACTTCTTTAAGCGCATAGAACAATCTTCGTATGAATCATCTTTGGAGAAATATAGCGGTTCGCCAAACTGTAAATAAGTTTTTGCAAAAGGTTTGGTAAGATAAAATATGTCCCAGTTTTTAAAAGACCAACGGCGCGTTGATTGGCCTGCAACTGGAACAATAACTGCTCCAGTTTTTTGGGCTGCTCTTATTGCTCCTGGTTTTGGAATTTTAGCTGGACCTTGTGGTCCGTCTGGGGTTATTGCAAATACATTATTGTTTGTTCTTAATATTTCAATCATTTCAATATATGCTTTTTTACCTCCGTCTGTTGAGGAACCCCTTATTACATTCCAACCTAATTTTGCTCCAATACGTGCGATTATCTCTGCATCGGGGTGGTGGTTTCCCGCCAAACCATAGAAACCTTTTTTTGAAAGACCCATAAAGACTGTTAGTAGTGTATTGTGCCATGATGCAATTATTACAGATTTTCCATTGCTAAGAGCATCTTGATAATAGTGGGCGTTATCTATAGTCCACTTATTTGTATTATAAAAAAACCTAAGGAAAATTGGCCCTAGCAATCCTCCAAAGAAAACCAGCAATTTGTTTTTTAGTCTTTTTTCGTTTTTTGGGTTAGCCATTTATATTTTGCTCAATATTGCATCTGCTGCTCTATCATAGACACCTGGAATACCCAAAGACCTTCTCACTTGGCTCATTCCGTCTAACATGTTTTTGCGTTCTACGGTTTCTTTTAATAATGGTAAAAGAGAATCGCAGATGCTGCGTTGATTAGCTTTATATTGCAAAAATTCTGGGACAACAATACGTCCAGCAATTAAATTGACCATAGATATATAAGGTGCTTTATTTACTAAGCTAGAGATGAGATAAGACATGGATGATAGTTTGTAACAAACTACCTCTGGAGTATCCATTATAGCGCATTCTAGGGAAGCTGTACCTGAAGTTGTTATTGCAGCTTTAGCATATTGCATTGCAGCATATATATCCTCATCTTCTATAAGCACATCATCTGGTACATTTAAGGAAACGTTGTCCGCTTTGGTTATTATTACCTTTAAGTTTTCTATGGTCTCCCCTATTTCATTTGCGCATTTGAGATAAAGAGACAAATGGCGATCTACTTCTTGTTGTCTGCTACCAGGAATTATCGCTAACAGAGTATCGTCTTCTTTTAGATTATGTTTTAAGTAGAAATTCTTTTTATCCGTTTTGGGAATTAATCCTTCGCTAAAAGGGTGACCTACATAGTTGGTCGGTATATCTCTTTTTTCAAACCATTCTTGTTCAAACGGAAAAATGCTTAGCGACTGATCTATATATCTGTGAAAATATTTTTTTCTATTTTCTTTCCAGGCCCATAACTGGGGCATGATAAAATATGATATAGGAATTCCATGGGGCCGACAGTTTTTTGCAAGCCTTAAATTGAATCCTGGATAATCAATTAGAATAATTCTATCAGGTCGAATTAGTTTTATTTTTTCAAGTGACTCACCCATAACATTTATCATGAATGGCAAATGTTTAACTACCTCGGTAAATCCCATTATTGCTAGATCGTTAACATGATGCATAACCTCAAGGCCAGATGAAATCATTCTATCACCACCATGGCCAATAAAAGTAGAATTTGGATATTGTTTTTTAATTGAATCAATCAACTTGGAACCGTGGAGATCGCCCGATTGTTCTCCAGCAACAATGAAAAATCTTGGTGAATCTTTATTCATTATCTTGGTGGCATTATATGATTATAAATAATTAATTCTTATTACAATTAATGTCAAAATAAAAGCGACATTTTGAAGTGTTCTTTTTTCTGTTTTAAGTAGTTTAGATAATGGTAGCGGAGTTCTATCATCATCGGTTTTCCATCTAGTAAATCTCGGAAGAATTGCTCGTACATTTTTTTTATACGCTAGGTATTCTGACCCAAATAGTTCACCCAGTTTTTCCTCTTCAAGTGAAATTATAAGGGAGTATTGAATTATAAAAAAAGTCATTGTTGTTAATGCCATTAGTGTGAGGTTCGGTGAACCAGCAATTATTACAATGCCAAGATACATTAACATATTACCTACATAAATAGGGTTTCTAACATAGCCATATGGACCCGCAGTGCAAAGTGAAGGTGCACCAACCTTAGTTGTCCTTGTTTCCCCTCCAGCGTAGGAGACTGACCACATTCTAATTAACTCACCTACTAAAAGTACTGCAAACCCTAAGAGAACATTATGGTTTTCTGGTTGTGCAAAATATATAATGCTAACAGCGATTGGAATTGGCGTGAAGCTCCTATTTTTGAAAAAGAAATTTCTAATATCCATTTATCTTAAATCCTCAAGTATCTTGTCATGAATTTTAATTGCTACATCCAGTGCTTGTTTGCCAGCAAAACCATCTACCATGGGTTTTTCTGTTCCAAGAACTGCGTTTAGGTAATTTTTGAGTTCTGCTTTTAAGGCATCGGTTTTTTTCACTTTGGGCTTCTCATAAAAGATTTGTCTATGTTTTCCATCTTTCCCAACTAATGGGGCGGACATTATAGCATCAGGATCATTTTGACTGGCACCCATAGCTTTGTACACTTCAGATATACCAGCTAAAAAATCAATTGTAACGTACAGGTCTTGTTGAAACATTTTGATTTTTCTCACACGATCTTTAGCAACCCTACTTGATGTAATATTGGCAATTGATCCATTCTCAAATTTGATTCGCGCATTTGCAATATCAACCGAATTGGTCATTATTGATACACCATTGGCATAAATTTCTTTAACCGGTGAACTAATAAATGATAGTATTAAATCAATATCATGAATCATCAAATCTAATACAACAGGTACATCAGTACCACGGCTCATAAATGGGGCCATCCTGTGAACTTCAATATATTTTGGATCAATCTCTAGATTAGATAGTGCTAGTAATGCAGGATTAAATCTTTCTATGTGCCCAACCTGAATAATAACGTTATGTTTTTTTGATAACTCAATAAGGTATTCTGCATCTTTAACGTTTGACGTTATGGGTTTTTCAATAAAAACATGCTTCCCTTTTTTAATACATTTTTCAGCGACATCGCGATGGGTTGACGTAGGCGTTACAATTGATACAGCCTCAACCTTGTCCAATAGGCTATCCAAAGATTGAAAAATGGTTGTATTTACCTTTTTAGATATTTCCTCAGCTCTTTCTGAATTGGTATCAAATACACCAACTAGATTAGCATTTTTAATCTTTGTTAAGTGAGAAGCGTGGTGAACACCAAGATGGCCAACGCCTATAACACCTATATTTACCTGTTTTGACATGTTAGTTTATTTTTGGACAGCATAAAGTTACTTACTATTCACTAAAAATTAGCAAACTTATAAATACTTGCATTTAAATGAGCTTTGAGGCAATTTTATAGTAATTAATCCGAGTGTATCAAAAAAATTAGAGAATAATATCATGAATGATAATTCTAAAATATCTGTGGGTCTTTTAATACCCGCGATTTCAATAATCGCGTTTGTTGCTCTGCTTTTTAGTGAAAATTATATTGCTTCACTATTTGTAGCGGTTAGCGGTTTAATGGTTTGGTTTGCTTATTCTGCTGTTATGAATGCAAAAATGCCCGATATTACAGGCAATATAGTGATAGTTTTTGGTGGACTGTTATCAACTGCATTTTTTTTGAATTATGGTTTATCAACAAATATGTTTGGCGGGTTTGAAATAAACCTTGAGGGAGTGGTAGGTTCTATTCTAATACTATTTTTCACAGTTTTGATGGGGGTTTTGTATAATGGTAATTCGCAGAACTCTGATTCAAAAAATCCAATAATTCAAACACCAGCTGCTCAAAATAACGACAACGAGCAATCGGTCGAACTATCTGATGATGAGAGTGAAGACTACGTGTACGATTATGATGATTATGATGATTATGATGATATGGAAGATTTAGAAGACTATTACTACGATCAAGAATATGAAGAAGAGGAATACGAAAGCTAAGCCAAAACTATAGACAGCTCACTTTTAATATCAGATATTATTCCGGAAATCCTTTTATCCTTACTCTTCTTTTCGTCAATTACCTTACATGCATGAAGAACGGTTGTGTGGTCTCTTCCGCTAAAATGCATTCCAATGCTTGCAAGTGAAGATCCCAATATGTCCCTACAAAGGTAAATAGAAATTTGTCTCGCCTCAACTATTTCAGCTCTTCTGCTCTTACCCACGATATCAGGTTCATTGATTTTTGTTAAGGTGGAAACTTTGCGGATGATTTCTTCAACAGTTACTTCAGATGCTGAAATGTGACCTACTCTTTCTTTGATAACTTTTTTTGCAAGATTGTAATCGATTTCCTGATTAGACAAAGAAGAGTGTGCAAGAAGTCTTATAATTGTGCTCTCTAAATCTCTAATATTATTTTTAATGTGACTTCCAATTAGCTCAATTATATCATAAGGAAGTTTTAACCCATTCATTTCTGCTTTCTCCATAACTATAGCAACTCGAGTTTCATAATTTGCGGGTTGAATATC
>CEWO01121711.1_pt1 | contig 16242 bp, 13 predicted proteins | sample 361561 | NCBI WGS metagenome assembly CEWO01 (sample SAMEA2623627, study PRJEB7988) | marine metagenome | isolation source: saline water (ENVO:00002010), including
ATGTTACTGGTTGACTGACTGAGCGTCAGCTAGCTTTGAAGATTGCAGATGCCTTTATTCTTTTTTACTAAACGGTGGCGAAGCTTGGCTTCACTTTAAAGGCTAGATTTAGGATGAAGGCTTAGAGCGGATGCTCTAAGCCCACACTTGTATTATTTACAGGGATAAAGGTTCCATTCTGCATTTCCCTCTGAATCAGACTCGTAAGTGAACATATAATATTTACCATTCAGTTCGGATAATGCTTCAGAATTAGTTTCGAAGGAAGCGCCACCTCTAAACGATACGCCACCATCTGCTGTCATGTTTCCAACACCACTGCATATGTATGTGGCAACACCTTCGGCACAAAATAAAACGCCTGCGGGACAATCACCCAACCATGAACCATCAGGCCGCATTTCAGCAGTAAATGTTGCCTGCGCCATCACATCATGGCCGAGCATTTTTCCACCGCCTACTGTGCTTGTTTCCATAGCAGGCATTCCATATTTACCAGATGCGACTGCCTTACTGGTTTCCTTAAAGGTCATTGACCCAGCTTTTTCTCCAAGCATTTAAATCTCCTATACTTTTTATTATTGTGAATTAGTTCTTTTGTTCACTTAACGCTTTCAGATCAGTAGAAAATGCTAAGGTTACCAATTATGACCCTACACAAACCATGTAAGTCAATGGTTGTTTTTATTTGTTTGATATTCTTCAAAGGTAACTTGATGTGAGACAGGGGCTCGATACTCATATCAGTAAGCTTATCGTTGATTGCAGTTTTGGCTTGATAAAGGAGTTTGGTTCTATTGAATATTATCAATTAGCTCAACGGCGGTCATAAGCGTTGCCTTACGCATCTTATCGTATAACTATCTTATGAGGTAAAATATTATTAAATAAAAATAAGGGTTTTTAAATCTAGTTTAGGAATTTAAGATATGGATCACTCTAATATTCGAAATATAGTTGATTTGGATGCCTATCCGTTGGAGGATGATATCTTCACTGAGTCATGCAAAACAAAAATAAATGAGAATGGAGTTTTGACCCTTCCAAATTTTTTAAATGAAAGTATTATAAAATACTTAGTTGAGGAAGCTAGTGATGCGCAACACATGGCTTTCTTTTCCAACTCAACCCACAATGTATATTTAACTAAAAATAATCCAGAGTTTGGTGATCATCACATTTTTAATAGGCAGGTCGTTTCGTCAAAAGGTTGCATAACTGATGATCAAGTCCCAGACTGCTCTCCTTTAAAAACTTTATATAATTCAAAAATATTAAGAGATTTTTTAGCGTGTGTGTTAGGTGAACAGAAACTGTATGAATATGCAGATGGAATGTCTTCAATAAACGTACATTATGCCTCGGAGGGTGAAGAGTTAGGTTGGCACTTTGATAATTCTAGCTTTGCAATAACGTTACTTTTACAGGCTCCAGATGCCGGTGGCTCGTTTGAATATGTTAAAGATCTAAGAGACGCTGAAGCTGGAGAGATGAATTTTGAAGGAGTTGAGTCGTTGCTGGACGGAGTAACAAAACCTCAATTTCTTAAAGTTGAACCAGGAACATTAGTCCTTTTCCGTGGTAAGAATTCTATTCACCGTGTAACTCCCACGATAGGAAATCAAACAAGAATCTTGGTGGTTCTCGCCTACAATGCAAAGCCTGGTATTTCATTATCAAAGTCAGCGCAAATGACATTTTTTGGTCGTACCGCTGATTGAAAAATATACTTTGTGAGTTTAGCATTGTTATATTAACTGCTTCAGTTTTTAAAAGATTTTTTATCTTCTCTTAGGTTTGGATGGCTTGGTGCAAAAGGCTAACTCTTGGGCTTAAACATTTGGAAGGCAGCTGAATGGCAAAAACAATTATCGTCACAGGTGCGGGGTCTGGGATTGGCGCATCTACTACAAAAATTTTTTTAGATGCAGGTTGGAATGTTGGCCTGATTGGACGTCGTGAGGGACCCTTAGTTGAGGTTTCTAAAGGGCATGCCAATGCTCTAGTCCTTCCTTGTGACGTAACTGATGAGGTTTCTGTGGAAGCTGCTTTTAATGAAATTGTGGCAAAGTTTGGGCATCTTGATGTGCTATTTAACAATGCAGGCGTTGGAGTACCTGCTAGTTCCATTGATGAAGTGAGTGTAGATGCGTGGCGGCAATGTTTGGATACAAACCTAACTGGAAGTTTCCTTTGCGCTCGTGCTGCATGGCGGATCATGCGTGAACAAACTCCACAAGGTGGACGAATTATTAATAATGGATCAGTATCATCAATGGTTCCAAGACCTGGTTCCGTTCCCTACACAGCTACAAAACATGGTATTACCGGACTAACAAAAACTCTTGCTTTAGATGGTAGGGCATTCAATATTAATGTTGGACAAATTGATATTGGTAACGCGCTTACAGAAATGGCAAAACCAATGACGATCGGTGTGCCTCAGGCAAATGGTAAAATAGTTGCAGAAGCGGTAATGGAAGTAAGCCATGTTGCAAACGCCGTAATGCACATGGCGAGGCTGCCACTGGGTACTAATATTCTGTTTATGACAGTGATGGCGAACGATATGCCATTTGTAGGACGTGGCTGAGCTCATGATGATGTGTTCGCTCAGTTAGGGAGAATGCTTGAAGTATTTTGATCCGATCCGATGAAATAAAAATGCAACATTAATATGTTTGCTGAATGGAAGCATAAATTTAATACTAAAATTACAGAATCATTCTGATGATACATAGATTGGAGACAAGATGCGATTTTTTAAAGCCATACCTTTTATATTTTCAGCCATATTAATGAATGGAATTGCTCAAGCTAATGAACTGACTATTTTGCACATTAATGACCATCATTCGCATTTGCGAGCCGATGGAAGAATGTCTCTCAACATTGGGGGAGACAATACACGCGTTCGTTCTGGTGGCTTTCCGGCAATAGTAAGTACTTTTGATAAACTATCGGCTGGTAAAAATAATGTTTTAAAACTGCATGCAGGTGATGCTGTTTCAGGATCCCTATTTTTTACTTTATTTAAAGGTGAGGCTGATGCCGCTCTGATGAATGAAGTATGCTTCGATGCATTCGCTCTTGGAAACCATGAATTTAATGAGGGTGATTCAGGGTTAGCAAAATTCCTAGATTTCTTGAAAGCTGGCGAATGCAATACGCCAGTACTCGCCGCGAACGTTAAACCAGAGGTGGGTGTGTCAGCTCTGACACTAAAAAGCGAAACTGATTATATTCAACCTTACACGATAATTGATGTAGCAGGGATGAAGGTAGGCATTATTGGCATCGACATCGTTCGAAAAACAAAAATGTCTTCGAGCCCGGATGAGACAACTCGGTTTCTTGATGAAGCTGAAACATCCCAAAAAATGGTAAATGAATTAAAACAAGCTGGCGTGAATCGCATAATAATAATGGCACATTATGGATATGAAAATGAACTTAAATTAGCGGCAACAATTGATGGTGTTGATGTAATTATCGGTGGTGACTCGCATACTCTTTTGGGTGATTTTGAAGACATTGGGCTAAATTCTGCTGGTCCATATCCTACAATAGTTCAAGGGGTTGGGGGTAAATCAGTTTGTGTCGCCACTGCTTGGCAATACAGTCAAATCGTTGGGGAATTAAATATTTCTTTCAACGACGCGGGTGAGGTGGAATCTTGTTCTGGTCTGCCACACTTAATGGTCGCAGATAGCTTCAAAAGGAAAAATGATGAAGGCGATCGAGTTGAGATCGAAGGTGCTGACCGCGATGCAGTGTATGCACAAATAAAGGCGGATCCAAAGCTGTCCATTATTGAGGAAGACGCGCAGGCTGCGTCTGTTTTAGCCTCCTTTAACGAGAAAGTTGAAGAAATGCAGGCAATAAAGGTCGGTATAGTCACTGAAAACCTCTGTCTAGCAAGGATCCCTGGTGATACGCGGTCGAAAATATGTGCTCCGGAGGATACAGAGAGTAAAGGTTCCGATATTTCCATGCTTGTCGCACATGCATTTCGGGAAATGGCAAAAGCGAGCGATATTGCCATCCAGAATGGTGGTGGCGTTCGTACCGATATTGCACAGGGCGATCTAACAATGGGTGACGCGTATAAATTGTTACCTTTTGCAAATACATTGGTTGAAATGGATATGACTGGTGCAGAAATCAAAACTGTGCTCGAAGAAGCGCTTGATTATGCTTTGCAGCCTGACGGTTCTACCGGCGCCTATCCATACGCAGCAGGATTGCGCTGGCGTGTTGATGCCACAAAACCAGCCGGTCAGCGTCTTAGCAATATGGAGTTCAAGGGGCGAAATGATAGCTCTTGGACCCCACTAGATAGCGCAGCAACTTACAAGTTGGTGACTAACAATTATATTGCAGCGGGGCGTGATGGATATCTTACGTTTAAAACGGTGAAAAATGACGGACGTTATCTAGACACCTATTTAGACTATGCGCAGTCCTTTGTGGACTATGTTCGTGAACGCGGAAGTGTAAGTAAGTTGCCAGAATCTGAGTATTCGACACAAGCAATTACAAAGTAGATCATGAAAAATGTTGGAGGCGCGCGATAAGCGCCTCCTCAAATTTTGTTAATACGTGTAGACTAAATTTGCAGTGTGTGACCTTTCCCTTAGGCTTGCCCTACACCATCCGTGGCAATGTTCCCTGTTTTTGATGGTCCCACCAATAGTACTTCACAGACCCCATCTAATGCTACAGGACAATGCTCCACCCCATGTGGTATGATTATGAATTCACCCTCTTCTAAAACTTCATCTCGGTCGCGAAATTTCATGAGTAGGCGACCTTTATAAACCAAAAACATTTCGTCCTCAGTATCATGATGATGCCATAAGAATTCACCTTCAAACTTGGCAAGTTTAATTGCCGAGTTGTTTACTTTCCCAGCGAGGCGCGGGCTCCAGGTTTCTGTGAATGTAGCGAAGGTCTCCTTGAGATTTTTTGGGCCGTGTGGTGACAGATGGTTGTTCACCCCTGCCACGTCTCGCTGGATCGATCTCAACTGAGTTTCAAGTTTGGGACTATTGGCTGGATAATCGCCATCCAACGCAGCTGTACCAATAGTAAAACCTGCCGCACCGGAGCGGCGCACGATCTCTATTCTTTCCCGTGAACCAATGGACCCCGCCATTATGACTGGTTTATCCACGGCGGCAACGACAGCGGCCATCAACCCAGTAGCATTCTCAGTCGACCGATAGGCAAGTAAATCCAGTCCATGCACGCCATTTCGTTCCGCCAATCCTACTGCGCTATTCACCACTTCGTCGATAGAACCTATCAACACACTTGGATGTCCTTTTATCTCACCTGGAAATGGGAAATACTGGATGTTAGTCCCAGCCAGAATAGGCAGAACTGCATCCACATTTGTACCACCCAGAAGAATATCAACTCCAATCTCCACTGCTGCTTTCGCTGACGAAATCTCACTTTCCTTGTCCAGGGATACTACTTCGAGATAGCTGGTGGCTCCACCAGCATTGATTGCTGCATTCAACTTCTTTAGCCGTTCAAAAGGAAGGCCCACGTCTTTGAACCCGATGTGATGCACGCCGGCAGCGAGTGCTATTTTCAGATGTTGCTCGGCTTCCTCAACTGTCTTATCGTCCCGCGTAAGCATGAAAATGAAACGGAGTCCCATTAGTTTGTTCCTTAGTTTTTGGCGGCAGCCTTGTTACTAGCATACGTCATTTGATAAACTTTTTATACGGTTAATTGGATCCCATTTTTTACCAAATATGACATCTATTTTATACACGGTATCATCATACCCGATGTAGATCTTACGTTGCGTATATCTTATGTCCTATTAACTTTTTCTTTTCATTATAGAGATTATAAGGGCTTGCTAAATTCTCTATTTCACCCTTTACTGCATAAATAGAAAAACTTTGTGGGAGGTAAAAGTGGAAGAATCAAGAAACCCAAAATATAATATTGCTACGGAAATTTCGGATAAAGAAAGTCAAATTAAAGCTGACAAGCTGCAATCCAGTTTTCTATCAGGAAAAATAAGCCGTCGCGGATTTATGAATGGTGCGATCGCGCTCGGAGCGTCGTTAACTGGTGCGTCGACTTTCGTTGAGCAAGCTTATGCGGCGACACCAAAAGCTGGTGGTCGTCTGAAGATTGGTATTACAGGTGGTTCAACAAGTGACACTCTTGACCCAGGTCAAATCCTTGACGCATTCAACATCAATGTTCTTATGGGGCAAACTCGGGGCAATATGACCCGGATCAGGCCAGATGGTAAGATTGAAGGTGATCTTTGCGAAAGTTGGGAGCCTTCAAATGGAGGTAAGACTTGGAAATTTAATGTTCGCCAGGGTGTTGAATTCCATAACGGCAAATCGATGACTTCTGAAGATATCGTAGACTCAATCAATCACCACAGGGGTGAAGATTCGACATCAGCAGCCAAAGGCATTGTCAGTGGCATCAAATCGATTACGGCCGATGGCAAAAATTCTGTTATTGTTGAGTTGAATGAAGGTAACGCAGATATCACCGTTGCACTTTCTGATTATCACCTCAATGTTTGCCCATCGAATGGCGATGGAACCATTGACTGGCAGTCGGGAGTTGGAGCCGGGGGTTACACGCTGGAAGAATATGACCCAGGTGTACGGACATTTACCAAGAAGTATGCAAATTACTGGAATACGGGTAATGAAGCATATTTTGACGAGATTGAAACTCTGGGTATTATTGACCCCACTGCTCGTATGTCGGCTCTGTCAACAGGTGCAATAGACTGTATCAACAATGTTCCACCAAAGACAGCTTCGCGTCTTAAGAACATGGCCAATGTCAAAACTCTGATTTCAACAGGCAACAAGCAAGTCACATTGCCTATGCACTGTGATAAAGAGCCATTTAACGATCCGAACGTTCGTAATGCGGTTAAGCACATCGTTGATCGGCAAGATTGGCTTGACAAAGTGCTGTTTGGGTACGGTGAAATTGGTAACGATAATCCAATTGGTCCTGCTAATATTTACAGAGCAACCACTGACGAGCTGCCACAGCGTGAATATGATCCTGAAATGGCGAAATCACTGCTGAAAAAGGCTGGTTATGACGGCCTGTCAATTAAGTTCCATGCGGCTGATACCGGCTTTGCTGGTGCTGTTGATGCCGGATCTTTGATGGCTGAGTCCGCCAAGGCTGCTGGTATTAATATAGAAGTCGTTCGGGAACCAAACGACGGATATTGGTCAAATGTATGGATGCAGAAAGCGTTTTCTGCCTGTTACTGGAGCGGACGTCCGACTGAAGACTGGATCTTTTCATTGATCTATGCGTCTGATGCAGGCTGGAACGACACTAACTGGAAGAACGCTGGCTTTGATAAGCTTCTACTTGAGGCACGCGCTGAGACCGATACAACCAAGCGTCGCTCCATGTATGTTGAAATGCAGCAGATCGTACATAATGATGGTGGACTTTGTCTTCCGTTGTTCCAATCAGAAATTATGGGATATCGCACATCAGTAGGTGTTCCAGATGTCGTAGGAAACGATTGGGAGCTTGACGGGCACCGCTGTTCACTTCGCTGGTGGAAAGCATAATTTTCAGCGATTATTTGCAATACTACAGGGAAAGCCATCATCGGATGGCTTTCCTCTCTTAAAATTTTTTTTGCTCACAATTTTAACTGTACGATCGGATACTGACAGGCATGAGTGAAAGTATTCATGACATTTCCGTTTTCTCGATTGAATTAAAGTCGGCATTATGAAAAATCTTGCGATTATGATCATCAAAAGGTTGGGGCTGGGGGTTCTGACTCTCATCCTTCTGTCTTTACTGATTTTTTTATCTGTTGAAGCATTGCCCGGTGATTTAGCGCAGGAAATTCTAGGCCAGCAAGCAACGCCGAGCGCTGTGGCTGCCATTCGCCGTGAACTTGGTCTCGACCTGCCGCCGCATATACGCTATGTCGAGTGGCTTGGTGGGATGCTGCAAGGTGATTTTGGAAATTCGCTTGCGCTTAAGCGGCCTATCATTGACCTTATTACTCCACGCTTGCAAAACACACTGTTCTTAACTCTATACACTGCTTGTATTGCGGTTCCGCTGGCCATCATTTTGGGCATGATGGCATCCTTATTCCGCAACAGCTATTTTGACCGGATCAGTAATGCCACGGCTCTTTCAGCTATATCCATGCCAGAATTTCTTGTTGGATATCTCCTAATTTATTTTCTTGCGCTGTCTGGTTATTTCCCATCCATGGCCAATATAACCCCCGCTACACCCTTGTTGGACAAATTGTACGCCTGTTTTCTGCCCGCGTTGACGCTGACGCTCGTGGTTACAGCACATATGATGCGGATGACCAGAGCCGCTATAATAAACATTCTTGCCTTACCTTATATTGAGATGGCGCATCTCAAGGGCATCAAACCCTCACGGATTATTTTTCGGCACGCGCTGCCGAACGCGTTAGCCCCGATTGTGAATGTCGTAGCGCTTAATCTCGCCTATCTAATTACTGGCGTGGTAATTGTTGAAATTGTATTTGTTTTCCCTGGACTTGGCCAGTTGATGGTTGATGGGGTTAGGTTTCGAGATGTGCCTGTCGTCCAAGCTTCTTCACTAATTTTTGCCAGTGCCTACGTTGGCCTTAATCTTGTGGCTGATATCATTTCTACAGCGACCAATCCACGTTTGATGCGGCAGAAATAGGATGGAGCAGAGATGAATATTATGTCTGTTCTGATCTGGTTGCCAATTGTCGTTGTGGTATCGCTTGCGTCTGGCTGGTTTTTCCAGCAGGGGCTTATACGAATTGTTAATGCGCCCACCGCAAAATTCCTGCGCACTGCGCCGCTTACCGCCAGTTTTGGCATGCTTGTCATTGCTATTTATGTGACCTGTTCCGTTTTTGCCCCAATCATCGCGCCCTTTGGCGAATCTGAGATTTTGTCTGGCGCTTTCGAGCCTTGGGCGTCGCCCTATATTCTTGGAACGGACAATCTGGGACGCGATGTATTTACAAGGCTGGTTTATGGTGCCCGCAATACAGTTGGGATTGCCTTTCTAATCACTGCACTTGCTTTTTTTGTAGGCACGCTGATGGGTATTTATTCTGCATTGAAGGGTGGTGTAATAGACCAGGTTATTGGCCGTTTCATTGACGTGTTGATGGCGATACCATCCTTGATCTTTTCACTACTGATGCTGACTATCTTTGGAACATCAGTGATTTCATTAGTCTTGGTTATAGCAACGATTGATTCCACTCGAGTATTTCGTCTGGCACGTTCAGTTGCACTCAATATCGTACAGCTCGACTACATTGAGGCTGCGAAATTACGTGGTGAGAGTACTGTATACCTTATAACAAGGGAAATCCTACCAAATGCCACTGCGCCACTTGCAGCTGAATTCGGTTTGCGCTTTTGTTTTGTTTTTTTGATGATTTCGTCGCTATCGTTTCTTGGGCTTGGTCTGCAGCCACCAACTGCTGATTGGGGTTCAATGGTTCGTGACAATGCTGAACTGATCAGCTTTGGTGATATTACACCCTTAATTCCAGCGGGTGCGATCGCAGTTCTGACGATTGCTGTCAACTTTGTTGTAGATTGGTTGCTGCACCGAGCCAGTGGCCTCAAGGATTAGGAGAGGCTGATGGCTGAAAATGGCGGAAACAAAGCCTCTGACAGTGAGCCCCTGTTGACGATGCGCAATATCCATATCAAAGGCCTGAGTGATGAGACCTGGGTTGATATCATCAATGGTATCGATCTTGATCTTAATAGAGGTGAAGTTCTTGGCCTCATTGGAGAATCTGGTGCAGGAAAATCAACGCTTGGTCTGGCTGCAATGGGATTTTGCCGGGATGGGTGTAAAATTACTGACGGTAGCATAATATTTGATGGTCTTGATCTGTTGGCTCAAAGCAAACGGGATTTACGTAAGCTGCGTGGCCGACGGATCGCTTATGTAGCACAATCGGCGGCCGCAAGTTTTAATCCAGCGCACAAGCTGATTGATCAATTTTGTGAGGGTCCATTAAAGCATGGTCTGATGGAAAAGGCACAGGCCGTTAGTTATGCAACTGATCTTTACAGCCGTATGAACCTGCCAGAACCGGAATTGTTTGGCTACAGGTACCCTCATGAAGTATCAGGTGGCCAATTGCAGCGGGCAATGACTGGCATGGCATTGGCCTGCCGTCCTGATTTGATCATTTTTGATGAACCAACAACAGCGCTTGATGTGACCACACAGATTGAAGTGCTTGCCGCTATCCGTGACATCGTCAAACAGTTTGACACTGCTGCCATTTACATAAGCCATGATTTGGCGGTGGTGGCGCAGATGGCGGACAAAATCAAGGTGTTGCTGAAAGGTGATGAGGTAGAACAGGCTGATACTGCGACTATGCTTGATAAGCCTCAACAGGAATACACAAAGTCACTCTGGGCTGTCCGTAAATATGCTCGAGCCGAGCAGAAACCAGTGAGTGGACAAGTGCCGGTGATTGAAATCGCAAACGTAATGGCCGGTTATGATAAAACAACAGATATATTGAAGGAAGTGTCATTTCCAATTCATAAGCGGCGCACGGTGGCTGTTGTTGGGGAGTCTGGTAGCGGAAAATCAACGCTGGCTCGTGTTATTACCGGGTTACTGACCCCGCGGGAGGGGAGTGTCAGGTTTGAGGGATCTGCTTTGCCAGACTCATATCATGCTCGAAGTAAGGATCAACTGCGCCGCATCCAGATGATCTATCAAATGGCTGATACAGCGCTCAATCCTAAGCTGAGAATTCGTGATTTGATAGCCCGCCCGGCTAGCATGTATCTTGGTTTGAGTGGCAAGGCTCTTAATGACAGAGTATGCGACCTGCTTCACATGATTGAGCTGGAACCAGATCAATATATTGATCGGCTCCCTTCTGAACTTTCTGGGGGTCAGAAACAGCGCATTGGTATCGCCCGCGCGATTGCTGCCGAGCCAAGCTTCATTATATGTGATGAGGTAACGAGTGCTCTTGACCAACTAGTTGCGGAAGGTATCCTAAAATTGCTTGACCGTTTGCAAAGTGAACTTGATCTTTCATACATGTTCATTACGCACGATCTGGCGACTGTGCGTGCTATTGCTGACGAAGTTGTGGTGATGAAAGATGGTACTGTTGTTGAGCAGGGGCCAAAATCAGAAATGTTCATTCCGCCGCATCACCCGTATACTGAGCTGTTACTGGGCTCCGTTCCTGAAATGGATCCAAAATGGCTGGATCACCTTTTAGACAGTCGAGGAGCGGACAATATTGGTGACGCAGCAATTGCCAAAATGCTTTAGAGTTTTTTTGCTAGCTGCAATTTTTTGGACATTTATTTCATTACCAAAGGAACAAATGTAATGGGCGTAGCCACCTTTCCAAAAAGATGGGTAACAGTCAGATGGGTAATTTTTATTTGTGGCGACTTTTGGTTTTGGTTCAAATCGAACTCTAATATTCTGCGCCAGTTTTTGCCCCAGTGATATAGGTCACAACATCTTCAGCAGTATAATTGCCATCCTTGATATCAAGATTTGCGCAGATCTTTCCTCTGCGGAATACAACGATACGATCAACCAAATCAAACACCTGCCGCATGTTGTGGCTTACCAAAATTAAAGATTCGCGCTGCTCTTTCAATTGACGGATTATATTTTCTACTTGTACAGTTTCCTGCACGCCAAGCGCTGCGGTTGGCTCATCCATGATAGTCAATTTGGAGCTAAAGGAAGCTGTCCGCGCAATGGCAACACACTGCCTTTGTCCACCGGACATTTTCTCAATTGTATTGTGGATGTTTGGAATTTTAACGCCGGTTTTTTCCAAAGCAGCCATCGTATCTTTGCGCATACCCTTGTAATCGAGTAGGCGAAACGGACCAAGCCAATTAAACCTTGTTTTTTCACGACCTAAAAACAAATTGTCTGGAACATCCAAATGGTCGGCTAAAGCCAATGTTTGAAACACTGTTTCGATACCAGACTCTCGGGCCTGAATCGGACTGCTGAATGCAACCTCTTTACCATCAAAAATGACGGTACCATGCGTCCGCTGTTCGACACCAGTAATTTGCCGTACAAATGTCGATTTTCCAGCTCCGTTGTCTCCCATAATGGCGACATGTTCACCTTTTCGGAGTTCAAAGTTTGCGCCTTCAAGGGCATGAACTCCACCGTAGTGCTTGGTCAAGTCTATCGTTTTCAGAACGAGTTCGTCGCCCATGTTCAATGCTCCTTGCCTAAGCTCTAATTCGTTGACGATATTGGTCTAGAATGACCGCAGCGATGATAATCGCTCCCATAGCCATGAGCTGATACGATCCATCCAATTTGATGTAAGTAAAACCGGACCGGATTACCCCTAGAACCATAGCACCTAGAACGGTACCAATTATTGAACCACGGCCACCCATTAGACTTATACCACCGATCACTGCCATGGAAATCGCAAAAAGTTCATAAAACTCGCCCATGCCAGCCTGTGCTGTCGAAGCCTTTGCACTCAGAACAACACCAGCAAAAGCGGCCAGCATAGCCGCAATCATGTATACCATGATCTTATGTCGTTTGACATTGATACCAGACATGCGCGCTGCTTCTTCATTAGATCCGATGGCATACGTATGTTTACCGTAAACGGTGTAGCGCATTATCAAATGAAAGATCACTGCTAAACTCAGAAACCAGACGACTGGCATCATGCCGTCGCCAATGGCTTTGTATTGTTCAGTTGGAAACGAGATCGGGTTTCCAGATGACCACCAAAGTGCAATGCCGCGGCAAACCAAGAACATACCGAGCGTCGCGATAAAGGGGGGGATACGAAAATGAGCGATAAAAGTACCGTTTATAGCGCCGATAAAGGCACCAAAGGCTAGTGCGATAACGATTGGGAAGACAACTGGTAGGTCCATAGCCCATGTACCGAATACGGCTTTGGGGTTCGCAAATCCGTTAACGAGCTCTGTTTGTCCAAAACTCATTGCAATCATCGCGGTAGCGGCGACCAATGGTCCAGAACTTAAGTCGATGCCTGCAGTGATGATGACCTGTGATACTCCAAGAGCAATAATTCCAATGATTGCGACTTGCAAAATAATAATTTTTAGACGGGCTTCATTGAAGATGGAATCAAATCTATCACGGGTATCGAATAGAAAGCTCTGGTCTTTCATATAAGGCAAAACTTGGCCTAAAATTTCAAAAATAACTATGATAATTACCAATGCCAGCAAAACGTTAAATTCACTTGGCCAAGACCGTTTTGTCTTGTCAAAGGTTAATCCGCCGGTGCCTTGGCTGGTATCTGACATAGATGAAGCCCCAATGTTTTGCGTTTTACATAAGTTTGAGACGGCGCATGTAGCGCCGTCCCAAAGATTTTACGTTCTCAAGAAAATTTAGTTTTTGTCGAGAAAATCGCCCATGTTGCTAGGAGTGACCAAAACGAATGGGATATAAACTTTTTTGTCCACCTTCTCACCAGCAATAATACGCAGCGCTGTATCAATTGAGCCAGTACCTTGGCCAACAGAGTCCTGGAACACTGTCACATCGTAGTCGCCAGCTGCCATAGACAGGAGTGCGTCCTGAGATGCATCAACACCGCCAACCTGTACGTCTGCCATATCCATACCAGCGGCTTTCATCGCCTGAATTGCACCGATGGCCATTTCATCATTGTTAGCTAGAACAAAATCAAAGGGCTCACCTGAAGACATCCAGTTAGTCATGAGGTCTTGAGCTTCATCACGCGACCAGTTCGCTGTCTGCTCATCAATAATAGTCATGAAGTTACACATATCCATACCGATGACGTCGTACACATCTTTTGAACGTTGTACTGCAGCTTGGTTAGAAAGTTGGCCATTCATTAAATAACCAGTTGCGCCACCAGCTTTACCTGCCGCTCTCAAATTTTTGCAAATTTCAAATGCTGAAAGAGTACCAGATTCAATCTCATTTGATGCAACAAAAGCCTGCGTTGCAGGCAAAACGTCTACGTTGTCTGGTTCACGGTTTACATAAACAAGTGGGGTATCACCTGCTGCGGCAGAGACTGCTGCACCAGCAGACGTGTCGACTATGTTTACAATTATCGCATCGACGCCGGATGCAACAAAGTTACGAACCTGATCAATTTGCTTTGCAAGATCGTCTGACGCATCTTCTTGTTGATACGTTAAACCATTTATTGTACCCGCATACTCAACCATGCCAGTACGCAATACAGTTAGCCAGTTATCGTCAAATCTTGAAAAGGTTGCACCAATTTCTTGAGCGGCGGCAGACGTCCCTATCAAAGCAACTAAGCTAGTTGCAATTAATGTTTTTTTCATAATTTCTCTCCCAAAATGTGCCCGGCGCACAATGAAATTTTCCGGGATACTCCAGCTTAATAGAGTATTAACCATAGATCTGGTTGATGCTATTTCTGTGTTTAGACAGCTTCAACCTTTTCTGGACGGCCGTTTTTAGGCCACCTAAGAACCAGTTTATAATCTGATTCGAGTCTTTCGCAAACAGATGTTTTAGCGCTAACAAATTCTAAAAGCTCTTATAAAATACCTTAAAACTGATTTAAGGTAACGGGTCGCCTAAAATTCATTAAATATTGTGGTATCCTAAAAAGAATAAAGAACATTAAGATTAACTGAACTCAAGACATCCGTGTGGTGCAACATTACGCTTACTGCCTCTCAACACAGAACGATAACACGCTGTGTGACAGACTGTGTACCAAGTTTGTGCAGGATAAATTAACTTATCAAGGCTAATGTAATCACCATTTACTAAACGTCTGCAACTCCACCATCATCATAAAATGTCCCTTTATAGGATAACGACTTGTAAGGGCGAGATAATATTACAGCTTCATCTAATTCAACGCCTAGTCCTGGTTTTGAAGGAAGTTCAAAATAACCAGAATTTACTTTGAGTGGTTCTTTTTGCACTCTGTCGTACCATGGGGAAGATTGAAGATACTCAAGAATAAGAAAGTTAGGTATTGAAGAACAAAGGTGTAAACTTGCTGCGGTAGCTATGGGTCCTTTGGGATTATGGGGTGCCAAAGGGATGTAGTAGGTCTCGGCCATAGCCGCTATTCGTCGAATTTCCGATAGTCCACCGCAGTGTATAACATCTGGCTGAATGATGTCAGCTAACTGACGCTCAATGAGTTCTTTAAAGCCCCAGCGAGTAAAAAGACGTTCTCCTGTTGCTATATCAGTTTTAAACTTTTCTCCTCGTAGTTTTGCTAGAGCATCAAGGTTATCTGGTGGAGTAGGTTCTTCAAACCATAGCAGTTCCAAGTCGTCGATTGCATGCATTTGCCTTGTTGCTTGAGAAGGCCTTGAAATACCGTGATTGTCAAACATCAGGTCAATTCTTGGACCCAATTCATTTTTAATTGAAACAATGTGATTGCGAAGATCATTTTCATTCCAGATATGATAATTCAGTCCTGGCCAGCCTCCAGCTTTCAAGGCAGTAAAGCCGGTTGCTTTCATTTTTACTGCATGTTTGGCGTCTTTGACATGAGTGTAAGCCCTAATTTTGGTTCTAATAGGCCCGCCAAAAAGTTGGTAAATTGGACAATTGAGTGTCTTTCCCAAGATGTCCCACAAAGCTATGTCAATAGCGCTTAATGCAGAATTAAGGATAATTCCTCCTCGCCAAAATCCATGACGGTAAAGTATTTGCCATAAGCGCTCAATCCGCCGTGGATCCTCGTTAATAATGCGCTCTCCAAAAACCTGGATTGCTTTTTCTACTGTCTTTTCTTGACCTTCAAGTGAACCCTCGCCCCATCCATGTATGCCCTCATCGGTTATAATTTTGACAAAAATCCAATTTTTATCTCCAGCGTTCATAATGTAAGTTTTCACACCAACTATCTTCAAAAATTTAACTCCTTAAACTTCCAGGATCATGACTATGGGTGCTCGAGTAATTGGTGACAGAATTAACTATCAAAAATAACAAGCTAAAAAGCAAATTTTGTTTTGGTATTTGAAGAATTAATTTTATGGATAGAAACTGGGCAACCCCTATGGTTGGAGGTAAATTAAAGAAAATTTGAAAATTAATGATTAATGCCTATCAACTTACGACGATAGTTTTATGCAAGAAGTTATATATCCGCGTTGGTAGCAAAGTCTAAGATCTGAAGGAGGTTCGTAATGTTTATTGATGTTG
>CEWO01179159.1_pt1 | contig 16153 bp, 14 predicted proteins | sample 361561 | NCBI WGS metagenome assembly CEWO01 (sample SAMEA2623627, study PRJEB7988) | marine metagenome | isolation source: saline water (ENVO:00002010), including
TCCTTGGTAAGGAAGAGGTCACCAGTTCAAGTCTGGTTGTAGGCTCTAAAATGGAAATTTTGTAAAGTTTTTTAAAATTTTAATGTTGTTGAAAATAAGATATGAATAATAAAATAGGAGATATTATAAAAAATGGCTAAGGAAAAATTCGAGAGAAATAAACCTCACGTTAATGTTGGTACAATAGGTCACGTAGATCATGGTAAGACAACTTTAACTGCAGCTATTACTAAAACGTTAGCAGATAAAGGTCTTGCAGAGCAGCGTGATTTTGATACTATTGATAATGCGCCTGAGGAAAAAGAGCGTGGTATTACTATTAATACATCGCATGTTGAATATGAAACAGAAGCTAGACACTATGCTCACGTAGATTGTCCAGGTCACGCGGATTATATTAAAAATATGATTACTGGTGCTGCTCAAATGGATGGTGCTATTTTGGTAGTTGCAGCTACTGACGGTGCTATGCAGCAAACTAGAGAGCATTTATTGCTAGCTAAGCAGGTTAATGTTCCTGCAATTGTAGTTTTTATGAATAAATGCGATCAAGTTGATGATGCGGAAATGTTAGAGCTTGTTGAAATGGAACTTAGAGAACTTTTAGATAAGTATGATTTCCCAGGTGATGATACTCCTATTATTCAAGGTTCAGCATTAAATGCATTGAGTAATGGTGGTGCTGATGCTGATTGTATAATGAAGTTAATGGAAGCGGTAGATACTTTTGTTCCAACTCCTGAAAGAGCTGTCGATAAGCCTTTCTTGATGCCTGTTGAAGATGTTTTTTCGATCACAGGTAGAGGAACTGTAGCTACTGGTAGAATTGAATCTGGAATAGTTAAAGTAGGGGAAGAGTTAGAGCTTGTTGGTATGGGTTCTGATAAAAAAACTACTTGTACTGGTGTTGAAATGTTTAGAAAGCTTCTTGATGAAGGTCAAGCTGGTGATAATGCTGGTTTATTATTGAGAGGTGTAGATAAGGAAGATATAAATAGAGGTATGGTGCTTGCAAAGCCAGGATCTATTACTCCTCATACTAAATTTACAGCATCTGTTTATGTATTGAAGAAAGAAGAAGGTGGAAGACATACTCCTTTCTTTAAAGGTTATAGACCTCAGTTTTACTTTAGAACAACCGATGTTACTGGTAACGTGATACTTCCATCGGGCACTGAGATGGTTATGCCTGGTGATAATGTAGATCTTGATATTGAATTAATTACTCCAATTGCTATGGAAAAAGAGTTAAGATTTGCTATTAGAGAAGGTGGTCATACTGTTGGTGCTGGTGTTGTTACTGAAATTAAAGAGTAATAATTGTGGCTGGAAATAGTAAGAGAGATATTGTTCAAATTGAAAGTACTGCTGGTACAGGCTACAGGTATTCAATAACTAAGAATAAAAGATTGCATCCTGAAAAAATTGAATACAAGAAGTATGATCCTGTTGTTAGAAAGCATGTAATTTTTAGAGAGACAAAATAAATAATAATTGCTAGGTGAGTAGCGATTGCTAGGTGAGTAGTTCAACTGGTAGAGCGCCGGCCTCCAAAGCCGGAAGTTGAGGGTTCGAGTCCTTCCTCACCTGCTGGAGAAATGTTATAATGTTTAAAGGTATATCTGAATATTTTAAAAGTATTAAAGTTGAAATGGGTAAAGTTTCTTGGATGACAAGAGACCAGGCTGTTAATTCAACTTTTATTGTGGGTGTTTTTGCTTTTATTATAGCGATTTTCTTATTTGTTTTGGATATTGGGCTATCTGAGTTTGTTAATATTTTATATAATTTTATTTAGGCAGTGTTATGGAAAAAGCTATAGATAATAACGATTCATACAATTGGTTTTCCTTGCGAGTTATTTCTGGGAAGGAAAGATTGGTTGAGGATACTATTTTATATGAATCAAAAAGAGAAAAGGTTGATGATTCTATCGAAGAAGTATTTGTGCCTTTTGAAAAGGTTGTTAAAATAGTCAACAGTAAAAAGGTTATTAAAGAAAGAGTTTTTTTTCCCGGGTATATTTTAATTAAGATGAAGCTTAATAAGGTAACTAGATATTTTATAGAAAATATTCAAGGAGTTATAAGTTTTGTTGGAGCCAAAGGTAGACAGCCTATTCCTTTAAGAGATACAGAAATAAAGAAAATTTTTGGAGAAGTTGAGCGTAAAGAAGGACGTGAAATGATCGTCTCTCCATTTCAGAAAGATGATAGTGTTAAGATAATAGCTGGTCCTTTTATTGATTTTTCGGGAGTTGTTAAAGAAACAAATGATGAAAAGCAAAAAGTTAAAGTTACTATTTCAATTTTTGGGAGATCGACTCCTGTTGAGCTTGATTATTTTCAAGTTGAATTAGAAAGATAGAGATTATTATGGCAGATAAAAAAATAGAAAGTTATATAAAATTACAAATAGAAGGTGGAAAAGCAAATCCATCTCCACCAGTTGGTCCTGCTTTGGGTCAGCATGGCGTTAATATAATGGACTTTTGTAAGGCTTTTAATGCTCAAACTCAGGATCAGGGTGGTAAAATCATACCGGTTGTTATTACTGTTTATGCTGATAGAACATTTACATTTATTACAAAAACACCTCCTGTTCCATCATTGATTTTAGAAGGTTGTGGAATTAAAAAAGGTTCTGGTGAACCTAATAGAGATATAGTAGGGACTATTTCAATGTCAAAAGTTGAAGAAATTGCAAAAATAAAATTGCCAGATTTAAATACTAAAAAAATTGATTCAGCTGTTAATATGGTTAAAGGTACAGCTAGAAGTATGGGTGTTAAAGTAGAGGGTTAAAAAAATATGCTTAGAGGTAAAAAATATAAACAAAGTTTATCATCATATGATCCGATGCAGGAGTATGGTTTAGATAAAGCAATTGATTTATTACATAGTTTTTCAAAGTCTAATTTTGATGAGTCTGTAGATATTTATGTTAATCTAGGCGTAGATCCTCGTCATGCAGATCAGTTGGTTAGGGGTATGGTTTCTCTTCCAAATGGTACGGGGAAAAAAATTAGAGTTGTGGTTTTGTCAAAAGATGATGAAAAGAATAAAAAGGCTAAAGATTTAGGTGCTTTAGATTCAGGTTCTAAAGAATTGTTAGATAAGATTTCTAAGGGTTGGTTAGATTTTGATGTATTGATTTCATCTCCTGATATGATGGCTGAAGTTGGTAAATTGGGACGTGTTTTAGGTCCAAGGGGCTTGATGCCTAACCCTAAAACTGGAACAGTTACACCTGATATTGAAAAAGCTGTTGAAGAAATTATTGCAGGTAAAGTTGAATATAGGGTTGATAAAGCTGGTATTATTGCTGTAAGTGTAGGGAGAATTTCTTTTGATAAAGATAAGATTATCGAAAATATTAATACTTGCATCGGTGCAATTTTAAAGGCTAAGCCTAGCAGTGTAAAAGGAACGTATTTTAAAAAGTTTTCAATTTCTTCAACTATGAGTCCAAGTTTAAAAATAGATAAGAGTGAATTTGTAAATTAAATTTTAATAAAAGTGAATAATTATGCCTAGTCAAAAAAATATAAGTACGGTTGAAAAGTTAACAGATAAATTTAAAAATTCTTCTGCTTTGTATTTTGCTAAATATGCTGGAGTTAATGTAGAGCAAGCAGCTAAATTAAGAATGGATTTTATTGATAATGATGTAGACTTTTTAGTTTCTAAAAATACGTTAAGTAAAATAGCAGCAAAGAATGCTGGTTATGAAGATTTGTTTGACAATATTTTATCAGGTCAAATAGCGATAGCTTATGCTAACAGTGATCCGACTTCGCCTGCTAGAGTTATAAAAGAATTTTCCAAGGATAATGAATCCTTTCAAGTTGTAGGCTTGTTTTTCGATGGCAATCTTTATGATCCATCAAAATATAAAGAATTAGCTAATTTACCTACAAAAGATGTGCTGCTTACTAAGTTTGTGTATTGTCTTAATTCACCTATGTCAAGTATGGCTTTATTGTTGAATGCATCTATGACAAAATTAGCTGGCACACTTAAAAGTTTAGAAAGTCAAAAGAAATAAAAATTTAATAATAAGGGGAATATTAAAATGGCAAAAATAAGTAAAGATGATGTTTTGAGTTATTTAGAAACAGCTAATATGCTGGAAATTTCTGAATTAATTAAAGATATTGAAGATAAATTTAATGTTTCAGCAGCAGCTCCAGTTGCTGTTGCAGGAGGTGCCGCTGCAGGTGCACCAGCTGAAGGCGCAGCTGAAGAAAAGTCTGACTTTAAAGTTGAATTGACTGCTGCAGGCGATAAGAAAATCGCTGTTATAAAAGTTATCAGAGAAGTTACTTCTCTTGGATTAAAAGAGGCTAAAGAATTAGCTGATGGTGCTCCAAGTGTTGTTAAGGATTCTGCTCCAAAAGAAGAAGCAGAAGAATTAAAAGCAAAATTAGAAGAAGCTGGCGCAACTGTAACTTTAAGCTAGTTTAGACAATTTTTACAAAAAAGAAAATTCAATATAGTTCTTTAATAATCTATATTAAAATCAAATATGGGGGTGTATACTGCTAGATGGAAAATAATACAATTCACGATTTCTCAAAAAATAATTTTAGTATTAACCTGCCAGACTTATTGGCTATTCAGGTAGAATCTTGGAAAGATTTTTTACAAGAAGATGTTTTGCCAGAGAAGAGAAAGAATCTAGGTCTTGAAGCTGTACTTAGAAACACCTTTCCCATTGAAGATAATCATAGAAATTATGTTTTAGAATATAAGTTCTACTTTTTAGGTTTGCCAAAATATTCAGTTAAAGAATGTTTGGAAAGAAGAATTTCTTATAATGTTCCACTTAAAGTTAAGTTTGTTTTACATATAACAGATGAAAATGATAAATCTAAATATGTTCAAAACATTGAGCAGGATGTCTTTTTTGGAAATATTCCTTACATGACAGATTCTGGTACATTTATAATTAATGGTGCTGAAAGAGTAATTGTTAGTCAGCTACAAAGATCTCCGGGTGTGTTTTTTGACCAATCTTTTCATCCTAATGGTACTAAGATTTTTCTTGCAAGAATTATTCCATTTAGAGGTTCGTGGGTAGATTTTACAACTGATATTTATGACTGTATTTATGCCATTATTGATAGAAGAAGAAAGTTTCCTGCATCTATTTTGTTAAGAGCTATTGGTTTTTCTTCTAATACTGAGATTTATTCATCTTTTGGGCTAACGAAGAAATATAAGTTGAAAAATAGTAAGGACATTATTGGAAAAGTAGTTCTTGATGATGTTGTTGATGTAAATACAGGCGAAGTCCTTCTTGAAAGTGGCTCTATTATTGACAAGGATAATATTAAATTGTTATCTAGTAATAAGTTAGATGAAATTGAACTGCTGAATGATATAAAAGAAAATGAAGTTGCTATTGAAGTACTTGGTAATACAATTAAAAAAGATCCAACAAATAATTCTGATGAAGCTGTTTTATTGCTTTATCAACATTTACGAACAGGTGAAGCTCCAGATGTTTCCGTTGCAAGAAAATTTATTGAAAAAATGTTTTTTTCAACTAAAAAATATGATTTAGGTCAAGTTGGAAGGTATAGAATTAATAAAAAGTTTGGTTTAGATACTCCTATAGAAGATGCTGTTTTGACTAAGGATGATTTTATTCAAGTATTTAAATATCTTATTTCAATGAGAAATAATCAAAATGGTCCGGATGATATAGATCATTTAGGTAATAGAAGAGTTCGAACTTGTGGTGAGCAATTAGCTAATCAGTTTAATATAGCGCTTGCAAGAATGAAGAGAACAGTTTCTGAAAGAATGAATCAGAGAGAGGCTGAGAGTTTGACGCCTCAAGATTTAATTAGTTCAAGAATAGTAACTACTGTTTTAAATGCTTTTTTTGGAACAAGCCAGTTATCTCAATTCATGGATCAAACTAATCCCCTGGCTGAAGTAACGCATAAAAGGCGTATATCATCTTTAGGTCCTGGTGGTCTGTCAAGAGATAGAGCGGGTTTTGAGGTTAGGGATGTGCACTATACGCATTATGGGCGTTTATGTCCTATAGAAACTCCAGAGGGTCCTAATATTGGTTTGATTAATTCATTAGCAATACATGCTGTTGTAAATAATTTAGGTTTTATAGAATCTCCTTATAGAAGAGTTGATAAAAAAATATCAGATAAAATCCAGTATTTATCTCCTGATGAAGAAGATAGATCTTTTATTGCTCAAGCCTCTGAAGAATATAATAAAAAAGGAGAATTTAAGAATAAATTAATAAAAACTAGAAATGGTGTTGAGTTTACTTTGTCCTCTAATGATGAGATTGATTATATGGATGTAATGCCAAATCAAATTGTTAGTGTTTCAGCTGCTTTGATTCCATTTTTAGAAAATGATGATGCTAACAGAGCATTAATGGGTTCTAATATGATGAGGCAGTCCGTTCCTTTATTGCAGCCTGAAAAACCAATTGTTGGTACAGGCATGGAAAGTACTGTTGCCAAGGATTCCAGGTCTGCTATTGCGAGTAAACATAATGGAGTGGTTTCATCTGTTGATGCTAATCACATTACAATTCAAACAAAGGGTGAAAAAGAGGATATTGAATTAAATCCTGTTGAAAAGTTTTATACCTATTCACTTAAGAAGTTTTTAAGAACAAATCAAAATACATGCATTAATCAAAAACCAATTGTTAATGTGGGTGATAAAATTCAAATCGGTGATATTATTGCAGATGGTCATTCTACAAAGGATGGAGAGTTAGCTTTAGGTAGAAACCTTACAGTTGCTTATATGCCGTGGAGAGGTTATAACTTTGAGGATGCAATTGTAATTAGTGAAAAATTAGTAAAGGATGATTCTTTGACATCTATTCATATTAAAGAATTTGAAGTTGAAATAAGAGATACTAAAAGAGGTGAAGAAGAATTAACAAATGAGATCCCTAATGTAAGTGAGGATGCAACCAAAGATTTAGATCACAGGGGGATTGTAAGAGTTGGAGCTGAAGTTTATCCTGGTGATATTTTAGTTGGAAAAATAACTCCAAAAGGTGAAACAGATCCTACTCCAGAAGAGAAATTGCTTAGAGCTATTTTTGGTGAAAAAGCAGGCGATGTTAAGGATGCTTCAAAACGATGCGGCGCAGGAGTTAGTGGTGTTGTGGTTGAAACTCAGCTTTTTGAAAGAAAAAATGTTGCTATTAGAGCTGAAGAAAAGAAAAAAATAAGAGAATTACAATCAAATGCAAGAAGAGAAAGAGTTGAATTAATGGATAAAAGAAATGATCTCTTAATAGCGCAGATGATTAATGAAAACTCTGGAGGCATAAGAGACATAGCATCTAATAAAACTGTTGTTAAGGCAAAGACTTTATTGACAAAAAAGAGAATTAATAGTATAGATTTCGAGTCTTTATCTTTAAAATCTCCATGGGTAATAAATCCAATTAATTGGAATAATATATTGAAAATATGGAGAAATTATAATAGAAACTTAAAGCAGCTTGAAGATAAGCTTGAAAAAGAAATATTCAAGTTAAGAATTGGTGATGAGCTTCAGCAGGGTGTTATGAAGCTAGCGAAAGTATATATAGCGCAAAAAAGAAAAGTTTCTATTGGTGATAAAATGGCAGGTAGACATGGTAATAAGGGTATTGTGTCAATTATTGTTCCTGAGGAAGATATGCCATTTACAAAAGATGGTAAAACTGTAGATTTGATTTTGAACCCACTTGGTGTTCCATCTAGGATGAATCTAGGTCAATTGTATGAAGCAATGTTGGGTTGGGCTGGAAGAAAATTAAATAAAAATTACAAAACTCCTGTTTTTAATGGTGCAGTTGAACAGGAGGTTCTAGCAGAATTAAAAAAAGCTAATTTACCAGCTTCAGGTAAGATGGAATTATGGGATGGAAGAACAGGCGAAAAAATTAAAACCCCAGTGGTTTATGGTAGTACTTATTTTCTAAAACTATCTCATCTTATAGCAGATAAAATGCATGCTCGTTCTACTGGTCCTTATTCTCTAATTACTCAGCAGCCATTAGGTGGAAAAGCTCAGTCTGGTGGACAAAGGTTTGGAGAAATGGAAGTTTGGGCTTTAGAAGCATATGGAGCAGCGCATACACTACAGGAAATACTAACTGTTAAATCAGATGATATAATGGGAAGAACTAATTTGTACAATTCTTTGGTTAAAGGTAAAAATACACCTGAAGCAAATGTTCCAGAGTCCTTTAAGGTATTGTGTAAAGAGTTAGAAGCATTAGGACTTAATGTCCATTTAAGTTAAATTAAAATTTAATTCAAGGGAGAGTAATTTTGAGAAAAAATTATAGATCAAATTCACAATTTAAATCATTTAATTCGGTTACGTTGGGCTTATTGTCTCCGGAAAATATTTTGGAAAGATCATATGGTGAGGTTACAAAGCCAGAGACAATCAACTATAGGTCTTATAAGCCTGAAAAGAGCGGGTTGTTTTGTGAAAAGATTTTTGGTCCTATAAAAGATTTTGAATGCCACTGTGGTAAGTATAAGGGAATCAGATATAGAGGTATCGTTTGCGATAGATGTGGAGTTGAAGTAACTAAGAAGGCTGTCAGAAGAGAAAGAATAGGGCATATAACTTTAGCCGTTCCTGTTGTTCATATATGGTATTTGCGTTCAATTCCTAGCAAAATCAGTTATTTGTTGGGTTATACAACAAAACAACTAGAATCTTTGGTCTATTATGAAAAATTTGTTATTTTACAATCAGGTGCATCTGGAAGAGAAGTTGGAGAATTAATAACTGAAGATGAATACTTGGATTTGGATTATGAATTTGGTATTGATTCAGGAAATATAACTGAAGATGATATCGATGAAGATAATTTTTTCCATGCATCAATGGGTGGTTCAGCAATAAAATCATTGTTATCTGATTTGGATGTTTCAAAGGAGATAAATAGATTGTTGGCTCTTATAAATAATGAAAAAACATCTGTAACAAAGAAAGACGATTATTTAAAGAGATTAAGAATTTTAAGAAAATTTGATCCTCGTTTAGAAAAAAAATTAAATAATAAGCCAGAATGGATGGTTTTAAGTATTTTGCCTTTATTACCGCCAGAATTAAGACCGTTAGTTCCTCTTGAGGGAGGTAGATTTGCTGCTTCAGATTTAAATGATTTATATCGAAGAATAATTATTAGAAATAATAGATTGAAGCAATTAATGGAGATTAAAGCTCCTGATGTAATTTTGAGAAATGAAAAAAGAATGCTTCAGGAAGCAGTTGATTCATTGCTTGACAATAGCAGAATGCAATCTGCAGTAAGAAGTGGCACGAGAAGGCCTCTTAAATCATTAAGTGATTCATTAAAAGGGAAAACAGGTAGATTTAGACAAAATCTTTTAGGTAAAAGAGTTGATTATTCTGGTCGTTCTGTGATAGTTGTTGGACCTGAGTTAAGGTTGCATCAATGCGGGATTCCTAAAGACATGGCTATGGAATTATTCAAGCCTCAGATAATAAACGAACTTATAAAAAGAGGGTATGCTAGAACTCCAAAAAATGCTAGAATTTTAGTTGATGATAAATCTCAAGAAGTGTATCAAGTGCTTGAATATGTAACAAGTAATCATCCCGTATTGTTAAATAGAGCTCCAACTTTGCATAGATTGGGAATACAGGCTTTTCAGCCTTTGTTAATTGATGGAAAAGCGATAAGATTGCATCCATTAGTGTGTGCTGCTTTTAATGCTGACTTCGATGGTGATCAAATGGCTGTGCATATTCCTCTTTCAGTTGAATCTCAAGTTGAAGCATGGATGTTAATGTTGTCTAGTCATAACATTTTGCACCCTGCTCATGGTAGGCCTATTGCGATACCTTCGCAAGATATGGTTCTTGGTTGTTATTATTTAACTAGATTAAGAGATGGAGAAAAAGGAGAGGGTTCATTAATAGGTTCCTATGATGAAGCTAGATTAAGCTATGTTAATGAATCGGTAACATTGCACGCTAAAATAAATTTCAGAGATTCTGATGGTACTTGGATTAAATCAACTTCAATTGGAAGAGTTTTGTTTAATGAGATACTGCCAGAAAAAATAAGATTTTTAAATGATATAGTATCAAAAAAACAATTGAATGATATTATAAGTAGATCATATAAAGAATGTGGAAATATGGAAACTGTTTCTTTTTTAGATAAATTGAAAGATTTAGGCTTTGAATTTGCTTTTAAAAGTGGTTTATCTATTGCTTTAGATGATATTCATATCCCAGCTAAGAAAAATGAAATTTTAGATGGTGCAGATAAAGAAGTTGCAGTTATTCAAGACAAGTTTGATAAAAGAATAATCACTGATGGAGAAAGATATAATAAGGTAATTGATATTTGGACACATGCTACAAGTGATGTTGCTTCAGCTATGTTTACAGAGCTTGAAGCTGATAATCAAGGTTTTAATCCTTTGTTTATGATGTCTGATTCAGGAGCTAGAGGTAGTCAGGACCAAATAAAACAGCTTGCTGGAATGAGAGGTTTGATGGCAAAGCCAAAGAAAACTATGACTGGTTCGACTGGTGAAATTATTGAAAACCCTATTAGAGCTAATTTCAAAGAAGGATTATCTGTTTTTGAGTATTTTATTTCAACTCATGGAGCAAGAAAAGGTCTTGCAGATACTGCATTAAAAACTGCTGATGCTGGTTATTTAACAAGAAGATTAGTTGACGTAGCTCAAGATATAACAATTTCAGAATTGGATTGTAAAACTTCTCAAGGTGTAATTGTTGAAGATATTAAAGATGGAGAAGAGGTTATTGAAACTTTAGAGGAGAGGATTGTAGGGAGATATTCTGCAGATAATATTGTTGATGAAATTACTAAAGAGCTTATTTTAAAGAAAAATAAATTAATAGATCAAAGTGTTGTTGATAGAGTCTTTAAGAGCAGTATTAATGAAGTTAAAATAAGGTCTACCCTATCATGTGAATCAGCAAGAGGTGTATGTGCTAAATGTTATGGTATTAATTTAGCTACTCATAATGAGGTTAAAATTGGAGATGCTATTGGTATAATGGCAGCTCAATCAATTGGAGAGCCGGGAACACAGTTAACTTTAAGAACATTTCATATTGGTGGAACAGCATCAAGAATTGTTGAGGGTTCTCAAAGATTTACGAAAATAGCTGGTTTAATTAAATTTTCAGATAACTTTAGATTGATTGATTCTATTGATGATGAAGGTAATAAAAATATGGTATCTCAATCAAGAAATTCTGAAATGATCTTACTAGATAAAAATGGTATTAAATTGAATTCTTGGAATGTTCCTTATGGTGCTCATGTTAATGTTAAGAATAAGCAAAAAGTTAAGGCTGGTGATTTGTTGTTTTCTTGGGACCCTTATACAGATGTAATATTAGCAAGAAAATCAGGAAAAGTTGTTTTTGAAGATCTTATTGAGTCAGAAACTTATGTTGAGGAGGTAGTTGAGGGCGGTAAGAAAATGATGGTTATAATTGAATCAAAAAATAGAAATTTAAGTCCGCATATAGAAATTAAATCTACATCTTCAAAAGATACTGCGGGAGTAAGTATATTGCCGGTTAAAGCTACCGTGGTTGTTCACGAAGGCGAAAAAGTTAAAGAAGGTCAGGTGATTGTTAAAATACCTAAAGAGTCAGGTAAAACAAGAGATATTACAGGTGGTCTTCCTAGGATTGCTGAATTATTCGAGGCTAGGAACCCCTCAAATCCTTCTGTTGTTACAGAAATTGATGGTGTTGTTAAATATGGTAAATTAAAAAGAGGTATTAGGGAAATAATAGTTGAAACTGAAAATATTAAAAAAACATATAAAATACCATATGGAAAACATATTTTAGTCCACGAGGGTGATTATATTTTTGCTGGAGATAGACTGTGCGAAGGTGCTGTTTCTCCAAGGGATATTTTAAATATAAGCGGTCCAACTAGAGTTCAGAATTATTTATTAAACTCTATACAAGAAGTATATAGATTGCAAGGAGTAAAAATAAGTGATAAGCATATTGAGGTGATTGTTAGGCAGATGATGCAAAAAGTAGAGGTTATAGATCCTGGAAATACTGAATATCTAAAAGGCGATAGAGTTAATAAGACTGACTTTAATTTAGCAAACAGGAAATCTAAAAATAATCTTGTAGTGACTGATTCGGGTGATTCTGATTATTTAGAGTATGATGTTGTTTTAGCTGAAAATATAAAAGAGCTTAACAAGGAAATGAAAGAAAGTGGTAAGAAACTTGTTAAAACAAGAAAGGCAAAGCCTGCAACTTCCAAGCCTTTATTGCTTGGTATTACTAGAGCCTCTTTGAATACTGATAGTTTTATTTCGGCTGCTTCATTCCAGGAAACAACAAGAGTTTTAACTGATGCTGCAGTTGAAGCTAAGACTGATGATCTCCTGGGTTTAAAAGAAAATGTGATTATCGGTAGGTTAATCCCAGCTGGAACTGGTCGTAAAGACTACAGGGAAATAAATGTGACTTCAAAAAATGAAATTGATATCTCAAGCAATCCTTCTCATGAGGAAGAATTAGTTGAGGATTTATTGAAAGAGTAATTTTTTGTCCTTTTAAATTAATTTGATATAAATAAAAAAAATATTTGTATACCTCCCAAAGTATATATTAACTTAATAAGCTGTATTTGTTAGCAAATTATAATAAATTTATGAAAAGGTTGATATGCCAACTATAAACCAGTTAGTTAGGAAGGGAAGAAAAAAGCAGACAAAGAAGAGTAAAGTGCCTGCTTTAATGGCGTGCCCTCAAAGAAGAGGTGTTTGTACAAGAGTTTATACAACTACGCCTAAAAAGCCTAATTCTGCTTTAAGAAAAGTTGCAAGAGTAAAGCTTTCAAATAATTTTGAAGTTACTGCATATATTCCTGGAGAAGGTCATAATTTACAAGAACACTCTATTGTTCTTATTGAAGGAGGAAGAGTGAAGGATTTGCCAGGTGTTAGATATCATGTGGTTAGAGGTGTTCTTGATCCTGCTGGTGTTGAAGGAAGAAGAACAAGTAGATCAAGATATGGAACTAAAAAACCTAAGGAGTAAGTAGTTTGAGAAGAAGAAGACCAGAAAAAAGAACGATATTACCTGATCCTACTTATAAGGATTATACTGTTGCTAAATTCATTAACTATTTAATGAAAAATGGTAAAAAAAGTATAGCAGAAAAAATATTTTACGATTCTTTATCTATTATTTCTGAAAAAGAAAAAAATGAAGATGCTATAGATGTATTTAAAAAAGCATTGTCTAATGTATCTCCAGCTTTAGAGGTTAAGTCTAAAAGAATTGGAGGGGCTACATATCAGGTTCCTATGGAAGTTTCTCAATCAAGAAAATTATCTTTAGCTATGAGATGGATATTGGGATTTTCAAGAGGAAGAAAAGGTAAGACAATGTCAAATAGATTAGCTGCTGAATTAATTGCTGCAGCAAATAATGAGGGTTCATCGATTAAAAAGAAAGAAGATACTCATAAGATGGCGGAGGCTAATAAAGCTTTTGCTCATTTTAGGTAAAAAAAATATGGATAAACAAATATCATTAGATAAAGTAAGAAATATAGGTATAATGGCACATATTGATGCTGGTAAAACTACAATGACTGAGAGGGTGTTGTATTATACCGGTAGATTACATAGACTTGGAGAAGTTCATGATGGTGCTGCTACAATGGATTGGATGGACCAGGAAAAAGAAAGAGGTATAACAATTACTTCTGCAGCAACTACTTGTTTCTGGAATGATCATAGAATTAATATTATAGATACACCTGGTCACGTTGATTTTACTATGGAAGTAGAAAGATCTTTAAGAGTTTTAGATGGAGCAATTGCGTTATTTTGTGCTGTTGGTGGTGTAGAGCCTCAATCAGAAACAGTTTGGAGACAGGCTGATAGGTATAATGTTCCAAGAATCGCTTATGTAAATAAGATGGATAGAACGGGTGCAGATTTTTATAATGTTGTTGAAATGATAAAAGATAGATTTGGAGCAAATCCAGTTCCTTTAGTTTTACCTATTGGTGCTGGTCAAGATTTTACGGGTCTTGTAGATTTAATTTCAAATAAAGCTATTATTTATACTGCTGATGATGGTTCAACGTTTGAATATTCTGATATACCAGCTAATTTAGCCGATAAAGCTGAAGAGTACAGATCTTTCTTGATTGAAGAAGTAGCAACTCAAGATGAAAATTTAATGAATAAATTTCTTGAAAATGAAGAAATTACAGAATCTGAGTTAAAAAATGCACTTAGATTAGCTACCTTGGATGGTTCTATTGTTCCAACATTGTGCGGCTCAGCTTTTAAAAATAAAGGTGTTCAAAGATGTCTAGATTCAGTAATTGATTTTTTGCCTTCCCCAACTGATGTTGGTGCTATGGAAGGATTTGAGCCTGGAAATGAAGATAATGAATTAAAAAGAGAACCAAGTGAGTCTTCAGATTTTAGTGCAATTGCATTTAAAATAATGACTGATCCATTTGTTGGTAAGTTAACATTTTTTAGAGTTTATTCTGGGAAAGTAACAACAGGTGATTTTATTTACAATTCTAGTTCTGGAAAAAAGGAAAGAGTTGGAAGGCTTATGTTAATGCATTCTAATAAAAGAGAGGAAAGAAAAACAGTATCTTGCGGTGAAATTGCTGCTATGGTTGGATTAAAATATACTAAAACTGGTCATACTTTATGCTCAGATAAGAGTCCAATCTTATTTGAATCTATGGTTTTCCCTGATCCTGTTATTTCAGTTTCTGTCGAAGCGCAGACAAAAAAAGATCAAGAAAATTTATCTGTAGCATTAAGTAAACTTGCTGAAGAAGATCCTACGTTTAGAGTTCATACTGATGAAGAAACTATGCAGACGATTATATCCGGGATGGGTGAGCTGCATTTAGAAATTATTGTTGACAGATTAAAGAGAGAATTTAATGTTTTAGCGAATGTTGGTGCTCCTCAGGTTGCGTATAGAGAATGTATAACTGCAGATGTTGAGCAAAATACAAAATTAGTTAAGCAGTCTGGTGGAAGAGGGCAATATGCTCATGTAGTTATGAATGTTGAGCCAAATGAAACTGGCAAAGGGTATGAATTTATAAATAAAATCGTTGGGGGGGCTATTCCAAAAGAATACATTCCAGCTGTAGATAAAGGTGTTCAAGACGCTGTTATGAATGGTCCGTTGGCAGGCTACCCTATTGAAGATATTAAGGTTACATTATTCCATGGTTCTTTTCATGATGTTGATTCAAATGAAATGGCATTTAGAATAGTTGGAAGTATGGCAATGAAAGAAGCCATGTCAAAAGGAAATCCAAAGTTGCTTGAGCCTATCATGGACTTGGAGGTGGTTATGCCAGATGAATATTTGGGTGCTGTTATGGGTGATGTCACATCAAGAAGAGGTATAGTAAAGGGCTATGAACCGAGAGATAAGACTCAAGTATTAAAGGCTACAGTTCCTTTGTCTCAGATGTTTGGTTATGCAACAGATTTACGTTCTTTAACTCAAGGAAGAGCTGTTTTTACATTGGCTTTTGCTGATTATCAGCAAGCACCGAAAAGTATTCAGGAAAAAATTGTTGAAAAATTTAAAGGGAATGTTACTGTATAATTATGAATAAAATTAGAATAAAACTAAGAGCTTATGATCATATGTTGCTTGATAAATCAACGGTGAAAATAGTAAAAAAGGCTAAAGATACAGGAGCGTTAGTATTGGGTCCAATTCCTTTGCCTAATAAAAAATCTATTTATACTGTTAATAAATCCGTTTTTGTTGATAAAAAATCTAGAGAACAGTTTCAGATAACTATACATAGAAGGATTATAGAGCTTTTAAATTCTACTTCCAAGACAGTTGATGGTTTAATGAAACTAGATATGCCAGCTGGTGTAGATGTAGAAATAAAAACGATGGAAAATTAAAATAAATTATAATGATAAATTTAGATACATATTTAGATGGTTTAGAATCATTCCTTGAAGATGATAAAAATGATAATGATAATTTATCTCAAGAAGAATCTTCTGTAGAGGAAGTTAAGTCTGAAGAGTCAGCCCCTGCAGAGGAAGCTAAGTCTGAAGAATCAG
>CEWO01044337.1_pt1 | contig 16150 bp, 7 predicted proteins | sample 361561 | NCBI WGS metagenome assembly CEWO01 (sample SAMEA2623627, study PRJEB7988) | marine metagenome | isolation source: saline water (ENVO:00002010), including
GAAGTATTCCAATTAGTGTGGTTGCTATCAGTGTCCTTTGCGTCATTATTAGGGCTCCCTAAACCACGGGACTGATTAGTAGTTTATCTATTTTAGGGTGCCCTAAACTAACAATATTAGTTGCTATTATGCCGCCGATAGCAATATTTCCTTGGTCTCTTTCGGATTTGTAATGAAGCGGGAACGTGTGCTTAGAATCGCAGTTCTGTTGACTATGTTTGCCATGATGTCTTCGTGGCTACCAATGTCTAGTATGAATGAAGATCTTGAACAATCTCAAGAGAGACGCGAGCAACTTGGTCCTGATGGCCCTACACTAGAGGAACAATGTAGCACAATAACATTCGAAGATATGTTTGAGTACAGTAAAGCAGTATTCAATTTCACTATTGCCAGTGATTGGAGTTCTGCCGAAATTCAAGCTGTAGCTTGGGTAAATGGAACTCTGGCAGATGATGTCAGACAGAGTCTAGATGAATACATCGCGGCAATCTACCCAAGTGGTGATGACGAATGGATCTCTACAGATGAAAGGGAAGGTGTTCGAGCCGTCGCTTCAGAGTGTGTACAATTTACTCTTACCAGAATGGGAATGCGCGATGGAAGTCCTCACAGAGGAGGAGAGGGGACAGATTGGAAAAATACCTCATGGACTGAAGACGAGGTCCTAGTCGAAGAATGGAATCTAGTCCCTCCTAGGCATTCGGAATCAAGAGAATGCTCTGGAATTGGGGCAAGTAGTGATTGCTATGAAGTGCCTGTTTACCCAGATAGCGATCGAGATTGTGATACCGACATAGATCCATCAAGTGGTCAGGATGAGTGTAGAATGATGCTATGGTTAAATGCCACTATGACAATATCCAGCCTCAATAATCCTAGTGACTTCACTCTAGCTTACAACGCCTCAAACATGAGTGGGGCAGAGTATCATATCACATTCCCTGTAACCGAAGGACTGCGTCTAGATATGTGGGAAGAATGTGAAGGGCGCGACGTGCAAGTTGACATGGGTGACTTTGCTGGTGTTGCACCTTTGAGAGGCAGTTGTTTAGGTGACGGTTCTAGTTCCTATGAACTGAATGAAAACGAAGATGGAAGTCTAACTTACTCCTTCTATCCCAACATGCCTCAATGGCCTGTAGGTGAGGATTTGTTTGCTGACTTTACGACTGCGCCAATCCCAGTGGATGACCCTCCTGTTTGGACTGAAAATGCCCCAACTGATGGAGCATGGTTCCCTCGTTCGAGCGGAGGAGCCCAGATTATCGCGGATTGGAATGATGTTCAACATTGGTTTGATGATGAGGCTGGAGTGTCGAGCCTAGATGTTAACTGCAGAGGAGAGGCAGGATTAGCAATCACATACTCAAATCGAGAGTTATCGATGGATGTTCCAAGAGGCGAGGCGGGAGAGGTTACTTGTGAAGCAATCGACAGTGCTGGCCAATCCTCTGGAAATAGAACTTGGAATGTTGGAGTACCATTCCAAATATCAACTACAGATAGTGATCTATCAGATCCACATCCAATTACTCTCTCTCCAACCGCAGGATGGCCTGATTTATCTGTTGAAATTGGATTTACTTCCAGTTTTGGCGTGGCTGGAACTTATTCTGGACCATATTTACTTCAAGGCTCTGAAATTACTCAAGAGGTCCCTGCAGTAGGCGTCATTCCTGGTCCTGCATATGTCGCGGTAATAGTGACTGGAGATGGAGTAAATAGTTTGCAATCGACTTATGATTTGGGGATTGTGAAGGCGAGCAGTGCTCCAATAATGACAGTCAATTCCGAAGGATGGGACGGTGATTCATGGTCGATGAGCGGTCAGTTTTCCGACCCTGATGGCGAGGATGTCTCTTTCACTCTTCTAATCGATGGCTCCACGGTTGGTAGTGTTTCAGTCAGCGGAAATATGTGGTCCACACCTCAGATTGATTTCTCAGTCTGGGCGGAAGGAACTCATATTGTTGAAGTTCAAGCCTGTGATGATTCGGGAATTTGCTCAAGCAAAGAGCGTATTGTTGACAATACACACTTGTTCGTTGAATCCGAGCCGGAGCCACCCTCTAATGAAGGCCCCAATACTCTACTTCCTGCATTGGGGCTCGGCGGTCTGCTCGCCGCGGCATCTGCCGCACTCATATACTCGGGCCGACGCGACTGAGGTCATGAGCTTCTCAGGCACAGTCGACAGAGAGTCGCACGAAGGGGGCCTCCTCATTGCCTTTGAGGGGCGTGCACCAAGGCTGGGTGCTACTTTACGAATAATCGGTGGAAAGCCCGTTGGTAAGGTGAATTCTGTAATCGGGGCTATCGATGGGGCCTATGTTCATATTCATCCAATCTCAGACGAAATAGAAGCCTCTATCACGATAGGTTCTCCTGTTGAAATCGCCCCAAGAGAAAGGCGAGATAATCGTGGCCGTGGAAGAGATAGATACTCGAAAAGAGATGGTCGAAGCGATGACCGACGTGGAAGAAATGATAACAAAAAAGGCGGAGATTGGAATTGTCCAAAATGCAATAACTCCAATTTTGCCTTCCGAAAGAAGTGTAACCGCTGTGAAGCAGATCGACCTCGAGATGGTGAAAGTAAGTTTGAAAGAAAATTCGACCGAGGAGGAAAAAATTCTCAAAAATCTGGAGATTGGACTTGCGCTAAGTGTAACAATTCTAACTTCGCCTTCAGAAATAAATGCAATCGCTGTGAAGCAGATCGACCTCGAGATAGTGAAAGTAAGTTTGAAAGAAAATTCGACCGAAGAGGAAATAATTCCCAAAAATCTGAAGATTGGACTTGCCCTAAGTGTAACAATTCTAATTTCGCCTTCAGAGATAAATGCAACCGTTGTCAAGCCCATCGACCTAGTTCTGGTGGTAAACCAAAATCCAGAGGCGGAGGCAATGAACGCCGTGGTTCTAGACCTCAAGGAGGAAATCCTGGTCGTGGAAGAGGGCGGTCGCCAGGCAGTGCTAGCAAGCCACGCAGATCTGGATTCAGAGGCCCTGGTCGAGGCGGCCCTAGGGGTAATCGACCAGGAAGAGGTAGCGGTAGGCGCTGAGTTTGGGACACCCCAGCATTCATTTTGTCTAAACCCGAGCAAGTCCTATGGCGAACAAGGCGGATATGCTCTGGGATGAAGTTCTCGAGCTTGAAGAGTCTGGTGAGAGGGAAGAAGCCCTCGATTTATGTCGCCAAATTACCAGCATGGAGCCAAAACATGCGGCCGCTTGGAAAATGACCGCAAGGATGACTCTTCCAGCCGCAAGGAGAGGTGTGCAAGATATGCCGACTCTACCACAGGCGGCTAGTGCTTATGCCGCATTACAAAATGTAGTGAGGCTAGAACCAGAGGACGAAGAATCATGGGCAATAGGAGGAAATCTTCTGGTCGACCACCTAGGTATGCTAGAGGAGGCGCTTGAGTGGTGGCAACAAAGAAGGCAGATAGATCCGAACGATGTTACGCCACTTATCGAACAAATCGCCATTCTTGTACGACTGGGGATGTATTCTGAAGCTAGCGAATTGTTGGAAATAATGTTCGAATCAGAAATGGAACAACCAGACCGGCAGCAACTGATGAATATGGATCGGGTTAGACAGATGGTTGGCAAGGCGGCCAAAATGGAGAAGGACGAAATATTCAGGCCTCAAAACCCGAAGCATCCTAGATGGGAAATAATCGGTCGAATGAAAACTAGGAAACCACTTTCAGACACTTTCTTCTTGTTTACTTTTGTAGCCCCGATAGTATTCTTGATGGGTACTGTAGCCATGTCTTTGCTTGGAGGGAGTCAATTTGGCTTCGTTTTGGTGTTTGTTATTATTCTAGGGCTGTTTATGGGAGTGAGTAGGGCTGCTGCTGGATTACTGCAAAAACTCAATCGGCACGCACTTGACCTAGAGAGGGCAATTGATGTTGAGGCTACTTCTGGAAAGGTCTGTGTTCCAGCCGAAATTCGTGGTAGTAAACTCTACAATCATACAATTGGAAAACGAAGTACAGCCTTCCAAGATCGGCATTCAAAAATTATTGAATCTGAAGAGATTATTGGTACAAAGTGGAAACCAAGCCTACCGGATTTTTCAAACACGGAAAATTGGTGGGCAGAGGATGAGGAATCAGAAGATTAACTCTGAATTATCTCTCATGTCCCTGCAGAATAATCTTCTAGATAGGCTAGTTGCTCATCTGTCAAAGTGTCAATGCTAATTCCTTCGGCTGTGAGTTTTAATGTAGCCAATTCACTATCTTGTTCGGCACTTATGTCGTAGACGATGTTATCGTATCCCTCGCCCTCAGCTGCTAATCGACAAAGTGCAAGGAATTGATTGGCGAATGACATGTCCATCACTTCGCTTGGATGTCCTTCTGCTGCGGCTAGGTTAACCAGCCTTCCACGCGCAAGCAGATGAATGGTACGTCCATCTTTGAGTTGGAAGGCTTCGTTATCTTCTCTAATCGTGTAAACCTTCTCGGCCCTTTCTTCTAGATGTGCAATATTGATTTCGCAATCATAATGGCCAGTGTTACAAACAATTGCTCCTTCTTTCATATTATCAAAATGGCGACCAATGATGACATCTTTCATCCCTGTTGCTGTGCAAAATACATCGCCAATCTTCGCCGCATCATCCATTTGCATAATGCGGTATCCATCCATGACTGCTTTTAGGGCAGCTATTGGATCGACTTCTGTGACAATAACATTGGCACCCATCCCACGGGCACGATTGGCTAGACCCTTGCCGCAATGTCCGTATCCAGCAACAATGAAAGTTTTGCCTGCGAGTAGAACACTGGTGGCTCGGATAATTCCGTCGAGTGTTGATTGTCCGGTTCCATGTACGTTATCGAAGTCCCACTTGGTCGATGCATCGTTGACTGCAATCACTGGATAGAGAAGTTCTCCTGCTTCTCCCATGGCTCTGAGTCTGTGAACACCAGTGGTAGTTTCTTCAGTACCTCCAATCACACCTTCTGCTAGTTCTGGAAATTTACTGTGTACACGATAAATCAGGTCTGCACCATCGTCTAGAGTTAGTGTTGGATTAATCTTCAGAGTACGATCGATAGATTGGTAGAACTCTTCGGTATTTTGGCCATACCAAGCATGTAGATCATAGCCCTCAGATGCAAGCCAAGCTGCTACATCATCCTGTGTGGAAAGAGGATTGCAACCGGACCAGGAAACCTTCCCACCTGCGGCTTCGATGGTCTCGATTAACACAGCAGTTTCCTTAGTGACGTGCAGGCACCCTGCAATTCTTTGGCCCGCCAGTGGTTGTTCTTTCTCGGCCTTGGCCCGCAATGCCGCTAGAGCAGGCATTCTGCTTCTGGCCCAGTCTACCTTTAGCCCACCAGCCTTCGCCAAAGAAAGGTCTGCTACAGTGTATGTGTCACCCATGTCCATGTCCTAGGGCGGCCACCAAGAGGCCTTCAAGGTGCGTTTTGAGCATCCCCCTTCCGAGGGTTTACTCAGTTGCCGCCGCCTTTACCTTGTTGGGCATAATATGCTGCGTAATACTGCTCGGCATATTGCCTCGCAGTAGCCTCGTCATAGCCTTGGCCGACCATCTGTTGTACGTATGCTTCGACAGGGTCCATTTGCTCTACGCCACCAAACTGTTGGACAGTGTCTTGATCAACATCTGACTTACCTCTCGATCTGACTACAACAAGGGTAACGCCAACAATTGCTAGAACCAAGATAACTCCGATAGCAGCGAACATGATGACATCTGTACCACCACTATCTGACACACAACCATCAGCTGAAGGATTCAGGGCGCAAGGGTCACTTGGCCGAGGGAGTAAGTCGATTGTGAATTCATTATTCAATTCGTATCGGTCGCCCTCCACAACTCTCCAGTATACTGTGACCTGCTTTCCAGTAGTCTCCAAGTATAGGTCTGCAATGTTGAGAGTAATTGTGAAGGTATCACCATCTCCAAGTAAAGCAGGGCCTGTTGAATTGTACTTTCCTAGCGCCTTCTGAGTAGCCTTAGGAGATGGAGTCAAATCTAGAACCGATTGATCTAGTGCCACCTCAATCAAAACACCGTTTTCGGCACCCGAGGTCACAACTCCATTAATGGTGAGCAAATCATCACTTTGAGAATCAGTGGAACGAGGTGAAGTAATATCGACAACCGGCGGGTCGTCTCCAAAGTCTTCTCCGACTACGATGAAGTAGATTCGCGCCTTTTCTGATTGCTTTCCAGCACGATCGTATACAATCAATTCTAGCCTAATCTGATTCTCCAAAGTTCCATCGCTAGTCATGTTTCGGAATACATAATTCCACATGTCACCACCTGCCGCATCTGGTACTTGGAAAGTGTGACCTTCTAGAGTTGGATTCGAAGAATCTACTGGATAATCGAAGAATACTCTGTACTCAAACATCTCAATTCCTCTCTCTCCCTCTGGTGCGTCATCGTCAGAGCTTGCTGAAGAATCGAAGGATAGACTGATGTCGCCGCTGTCGGTCAATCTAACTCGATAAATTGGCCAATCTATACCGCCAATCGTCTTGGTTCCTTCAAGGCTTACATACTCGTCTGTAACACTATCTTCAACAAGTTGTAGATCCGCATTTGGTCGGAATTCATCGGCCAATGTGTCGTCAGTAACGAGATGAATGTAAGTGATTCTTGTATGACCATCATCATCGTGAAGATACAATGTCAATAGCCATTCTGCCCCGATTCGACATCCTGTTGTGGAACTTGAATCACCAACACAGAAGCTACCAAGAGCAGGTATACTTGCGGTGTTTTGGCGGATATGGCTTATCTCTCCGAAATCAATGATTTCTCCTTCCCAGCCAGTAACTGATTCATTCATGTCTGTCGATTGTAATGTCCAATCGGCGGTAATGCTGTCAGCCAAGGATGAATCCGAGGTCAAGAAAGAGAAGTCGAGTTCGGAGTTCGACTTGATGTACATGGTCGAGTAGGCACCTGTAACTGTGTCAATCGAAGGAGCTTCACCATTCACTGTTAGGTCAAATCCATCGCCTGCAATTCCGAATTCAGTAGGATAAGGAGTTACATGATAGCCCAACATGTTGGATAGTAGTGGCATAGATGTTCCACCAAGTGGTTGAGAGAAGCTTGGATTCTCTACATCCAGGGTAGTCACAATCATTCCACCTGCACCACGGTTACAAATCGAAAGTAACGACTGTGAATCGAATGATTCACTTCGCATCAGTGTGTGGAAGGTCCCAGTTGGATCACTAATTCGACCACCACAGACTTGTGGAATTTGGTCGAATTGTACCTGTGCAGTATCTAGTCCCGCCAAAGCGACGTAAGAACCACCATGAACACCTGCAAAGGCTGCAGTATCGACATTAGTCATCAATGGGTGGTAAGCATCGACAATCACTAGATCGTCGTTTGTGACTGTGTTATTCCATTGATTTCGCATTGCGATATCCATTCCGAAAGGTAGCCGGTTTGGCTGGTATTCGTTACGATATGGTCCTAGGTGAATCTGAACAGTTCCTCCATTTACCATGTATGCCTCTAGAACTTCGGTAACCGATAGACCATCAGATTCCCTAGTGGATGCGAGGGTCTCGTAGTATTCTCCGTACTCGACATTGTAATCGGTCTGCCATGGTAGCAATATCTTCTCGTAATGTGACATCCAATTTTCGGTTGCATATCTGTCCCAATCACTTACTGATAATTGGGTGTATGTCATACCCATCGATTCTAGGTCTTGCTTTACTCTCTGCAAACGATTCTGGTCGGTAGGATTGGACAGAATCGCGACGTCAACAGTGTCAAAGAATTCAATCTCGAAGAACCTATCGTTTCCTGATGATTCTCCGTCTTCAGTCAATATCGCATAGAAGCTGATGTTGTATTGGTGGCCGTCGTACCAGCCATTGTAAGGCGCGGTCCAATTAGCAAAGTCTCGAGCATGAGGTTCAAGATTGAACGGCCCATTATCGGCCGCTTGTTCGTAGACTGTCTGACCTGTTGTCATATCTACGACCTTCATGTTCACCTCATATTCACCTGCGATTACACCATTCAATAGAGGTACTGTAAATGAGTGCTGAGATACCGAATCATATGTGTAAACACACTTGTATGTAATATCAGAGACACAATCAAGCACATTTGGTTGCATCAAGGTTATGTCAGCGCTTGCGATACTGAAGATAATCTGGGTATGATTATTTGCGGAGGTTATCTCTGATTTATTGTACCAAGATGTACCTTCAATTGTATTGTTGAATAGTGTTGTAGTATCAATTCGATAGATTCCAGATGTGAAGTCATGAGTCGCCACTGTAACGTCTTGGCGCTCAGAAGCATCCAATCCATTGATGTCATTGATGTAAGTTCCATCATTCTCGAAAGTGAATTCGTCGATACGAATGTTATCGACTGCAAATCCAGCAAGTCCTGCATTTCCATTCACTCCATCGTCGTTCGATTGGAATCTCCATGTCAAGGTGACTTCTGATCCCGAAAGATCGGTGCACTCAGTTCTCCAATCAAAGGTGTCGTTAGAGGTTTGGTTTAGCAGAGTAATGTGAGTCATATCAATTATGACTGACTTAACCAGACTTTCGGAATCAAACCAAACTACTGACTCGTAACGGTCGGAATGGTCTCCCATGTATTCTACCTCATCATATCGACCATTGCTGTCGAAGTCTTCACACTCGCCAAGGCCGCTACCATCTCGGAATGGTCTTAGTCCATTTTCGTTAAGATCGGTCCAGCTTCCCCATACGGTTCCACGGTAGATTTCTCCACCCTTAGACCATTCAATTTCTAGTCCAGCGGCATCGCGTATAGCTAGAATGTTGCCTTGCTGGTCTGAAAGATAATCGCCCTCTGCGAAGTAATCAAAGGTTAGGTAAGTGAAGTCGGTTCCACCAGCAGCGACTTGGAAAGGATCGAGGGTTAGAGTTTCGTCCCAATTGTCACCATAACCTGTGTCCGGGTCACCTAACCAATATGCATGGGAATTGAACACTCCTCTGCTTTGTGGTAGCATTGGATGGTCTCCGTTTGTATCATCTAATCGGCTTCCATTTTGGTTTCCATCATCTTCCCAAATCGGTTCTAATCCTGAGAAATCCTCAATGGCGATTAGATCGGGAAGAGCGTTCTTGACCACAGTTTCCAGTTGGAAGTCGGTCAAAGTGTTTCCATAGTTCTGAACTTTAACCTCTATGTCGCGATCGCCCGATGCATATCTCAATCCATTCTCGAGGCTAATCCATGGTTCCTCTGCAACACCTGGGTCGAATAGGTTCTTGACAGTAATTTGGAATTTGACTTCGTCATTTGTCGCATCTGCGTTATTGAATCCGGCAGGATTGGTCAATTCAGTCTTAATGTAATAAGTTCGGTTGTCAATGAAATCGGCAGTAAGTGATACTTCCTCGGTAGCTCCAGCCGCGAAATTAGAGAATGACAGAGTTTGACTTACCACTTCTTCTGTGCCGAAAATAACATCAGTTTTTCGAATTGAAATGTTGTCAAATGCAAACCCATCTAGTCCGGTATCCTGGGATGAACCATCTGGACCAACGCTTCCCATCAAACCACTGCGGAAGCGGAAACGGATATCGATAACCTCGCCTGCATAGCGAGTGAGGTCGATTGCATCGTCACCGGAATAACTTGTCCATGGTGTTACGGTGTTGGATTGGAAGTTTCCATTGTAGGTGTTGTATTCAGGATCATATCCTAATCCAATTAGACGGAAGTATCTCTCATTGTCCCAGCCTCCGGTAAAGAATACCTGTTCCCATCCATTGCCATCACTCCAGACCTCAATACCACAGGAGTCTTCGTACAGCCATCGTTCTACTACGGCGTATTGCTCAGCGAGATACAATTCAAAGAATGCGGCGCTGCAGAATAGATCTAGGTCCAAATATGCCGCATCTGCACCAGTCAAGTCAACATTCTCAATAATGAATGCCTCGTCCATGTTGTTGTAATAACCAGATTCATTGTCCTGGTTGTTATGGTCCATTCCGGCCCACATGTAGGTAGTCGGGTTTGTGTCGGCTTCCCACCAATCATCCGTAGCTGAACCGTTTGAATCCGTGGATGCATTCCATTCCTCGTGCCATGAAGACGAACCAGCACCATATTCTCCTGTGTATGATTTTAGGACAATCGTACAAGATGGGCAATTGGTATTATCGATGTTCCCCTCGAAGTCGTTAGAATAGACAAGGGTGTCAATTCCATCGAGAACTTCCTTGACTTCTAAGTCGACATCAATTGAGCCAGAAATAGGGTTTAGGCCTGTGTTTTTCACTGTTAAGTTAACAAATCGGTTACCCTCACCAATCATTGCTGCTCCAGTCGCTGGGTCATATGCCGCTGGTGCGATGCTAACCTCGGTAATTCCAACATCTTCGTTGTCTAGACTGAGGACGGAGAGGAAATCTCCAGCTCCAGCCCATCCTTGAGTATCAAGCCACATAGCGCTGTTAGCGAATCGGTATGACCTGTCTCTTTGTCCAATGGCTATCTCGTAAGCACTGTTCTCCCCGCCTGCAAGTTGCCCTGGAACTGCCATTGTCGGCCGGCGACCAACGTCGAAAGAAATCGATGAGAGGTAACCATTACCGTTAGGGTCACCAAGAATGATTTCTACCGTATTTACTTCCCGTAGGTTGTCTACAAGCAGGTATGTTTGGTTCTGTGCACTTGAATCCTGTAAACGAGTCAGAGTAACCTCGGTTGGAACAAAGAAATCCATTTTTCCATCTCGATTAACATCAGCGATGGTAATCGATGCACCAAGATAATCACCAAGGAAAACATAGTTTTGGGTATCCCACGAAGAACCAGTTCTGGTTGCATAGGATATATTTCCTGTAATTCCATCAACGGCAGCGATTAGGTCTACCTCACCATCATCATTTGTGTCAGAAATATCGATTCCGTACAAAGGATAATTGTGTTCTGCGTCCAACTTGAAATTATGTACGCCATTTGCAGTTGCATCTAATGGATTTGGATAAGTCCCGAGTGTACAGTCGTATTCAAGGACAGTCATGTTGTCATAGTGGCCATTCGAGTATCCTACACCAGTGTTGTAAGGTGGTGAGCGTAACAACCAGATGTCGAGATCTTCACAATCACCAACCCCACCACCAGGAAGGCCACCACCACCAAGAACATCTTCTCCCCAATGTCCTAAAATTAAGTTCGTGTACAATCCATTGGTCAATGGTACTGGAATTGTTTGTTGAGCTGTAATTTGAGTTGGATCAGGCCCCTTGTATATGTTGATGTAGTTATTTGTGAAAGTTGGGTCAATTACATTCATGACAATATCTGCATCTCCATCGCCATCGATATCCTCTACATCCATGTCCGTGAGATATGGGTTGCTAACTGTGATGGCTTCGGAAGGATTCCAATTGTTGATTCTTTCATTACAATCTCCCCAAAGTACAGTAAGATTTCCTGGAACCATAGGCCCTCCGACGAATCGAATGTTTTGTTGATAGTAGACTACGTCGTTAACTCCGTCACCATCTACATCGGCAACATAGACTCTAGTTCCGTCCGCTGTATCCCTGAATCCAGCGCGGAATGAATCGTTGTTTGAAATGAAGACATCCTGCCTGTCTCCAAATCCTCCCATACCGTCATTGTAGAGTGCCGTAATGAAGTGACCCATTGAACTAGCGGAGACGATATCGTTGTCGTCATCACAGTCAATATCCCCTATCGAAATGAAAGAGGGGTCTCTCTGGACTGCATACTGGGTAATGTGTGATGCTGATACAGATGGAACCAATGATAGCATTGGTGAACTTAACATCAGCATAACCAAGAAAATCGCTATTCGACCTTCTTTGGATTCGTTTCGGGCGTTCTTAGACAGGGACATCATGGCTACGCCGAATTTCATTTCATTATTATGCCTAATGGGACCATGTTTTTGCAACCCCTATGGGGTTGATGACTAAAATTAGCGAAATTAACTTGCTTCAAGCCAACTCGGATTGGGAGCGTATTGAGTCTCAGCACCGCCGTGGATTCGCTCAAGTTTACCGAGTAACCAGAGCCTGTCTAAGAACATCTGAAGCTCGACTCCAGTACGATTGATTCGGTCACTCAGTAGACTCTCTATTGAGCCAACTGAAAGCGAGGTATGGCCATGTTCACGAACCACTAAAGTCATCACAAGTTGAATCCAAGATTCAGCCATTGGATCTCCTGAGATATTATCAGATAGTGGTTCGGGGTCTTCTTCTAATTCTTCCAAAAATAAACTTATTTCTGCAAGGTTTGGTTCGGTTCTTTCAGGGACTCCTAATTCCGATACTCCGGCATCTACGTCGAGGTCTCCGACGATTCTGACAATAGAAGGCAATCGACTTGGATCGGGGGGTGGCCCTGGTAGTTCTCTTGCGGTTTTTGAGATTTCAGGGTCTCCAGAAGAGGCTGTGCTTGAGCCGTGAACTGATTGGGTGTATCCTATGTCTCCTTCGAGGCCTATTCGTTCACGATATAGGTTAACCCAAGACGGTGGGCCTTGAATTACAACTTCTACATCATGCTCGTTCGAGCGAAATGAAAAGCGGATATTCGCCTCGTCAGTCATGTTATCACCGGTTGGGTTTTCAGATTTGAATTCAAGTCTCTGCCAAATTACGCAAAACAGTCTGAAGGATTCCCCCATTTCGGTAATAATCGACTTCTACAGGAGTGTCTAATCTTACGATAGCATCGAATTCAATAACCTCCCCATTTTCCTTTGTCGCTTTCACTCTTATGGATGAAAGTGGAACTAAATCAGCGCTGGCGGGAATATCGAAGACCTCCGTCCCATCAAGACCCAATGAATCTGCGTTTTCACCTTCTGGGAAAGTCAATGGCAGTACACCCATTCCGACTAGATTGGAGCGATGAATTCGCTCAAAGGAGGTCGCAATCACAGCCTTCACTCCCAGGAGAAGTGTACCTTTGGCAGCCCAGTCTCTGCTACTACCTGTTCCATATTGAGTACCTGCCAATACTACTAGGGGAGTTCCTTCTGCTTGGTACCTCATGCTGGCATCAAATACTGAAGTTACTTCACCCGTTGGGAAATGAGTGGTGAAACCTCCTTCAGTTCCGGGCGCTATATGATTTCGAATGCGAACATTGGCGAAGGTTCCTCTCATCATCACTTCATGATTACCACGTCGACTTCCAAATGAGTTGAAGTCTCGAGGTTCGACTCCCTTCGAAATCAGGTATTCGCCTGCTGGCCCATGGTGAGGGAAAGCGCCAGCTGGACTAATGTGGTCTGTAGTGACAGAATCTCCCAATTTGAGAAGAACTTTTGCTCCATGAATAGGTTCTATTGGAGCAGGTTCAGGAAGGATTCCTTCAAAGAAAGAAGGAAGACGAACATAAGTTGAATCATCTGCCCATGGATATAGGGCAGATTCCGAACTACTAATTGCGTCCCATCGTGGTTCTTGCAGAACATCTGAATACCGCTTTCGAAACATTTCCGGGTCTATTGAAGTAGCAATAGTTTGTTTGATCTCGTCGTCGCTTGGCCAAATATCGGCTAGCATTACAGGGCCATTTGATCCATTGCCAATCGGCTCTGTCTCAAAATCAATATCTAGTGTTCCTGCTATTGCATAAGCAACCACCAAAGGTGGGCTTGCGAGATAATTTGCTTTGACCTTCTGATGTATTCTACCCTCGAAATTTCGATTTCCTGAGAGAACGCTTCCAACAATCAAATCCGCCTCATCGATTGCTGCTTCGATATCAGAGTCTAGAGGGCCGGAATTTCCTATACAGGTTGTACATCCGTATCCAACTACGCTGAATCCAAGAGAGTCTAGATCTTCGGTAAGTCCAGCAGCATCAAAATACTCGGTAACAACTCTAGAACCCGGAGCCAAACTTGGCTTTACACTAGGGGCAATTGATAATCCCGCTTCCCTAGCTTTTCGAGCCAATAAACCAGCGGCAATCATTACACTTGGGTTACTTGTGTTTGTACAACTGGTTATTGCGGCGATTACGATATCGCCGTGTTTCAAATCAACACCTCTAGAGCCGACTGAGGCAGACGATTCATTCTTGCTTTCATCAATACCATGTCCACTATGTCCTAGAGGTGCATTTAGACTGATTTTCCAATGATTTTTCATTGCTGAAAGGTCGACCCTGTCCTGTGGTCTTTTCGGGCCAGCCAATGCAGGTTCTACGGTCGATAAATCAAGTGATAGGTGGCTTGTAAAGGAGGGAGTAGGAGTTTGTGATGTGTGGAACATTCCCTGAGCAGATAGATATCTTTTGACATCTTCAATATGAGATTCGTCCCTACCTGAAAGTCGCATGTAGTCTAGGGTGGTTTCATCGACTGGGAAGAACCCACATGTTGCTCCGTATTCAGGGGCCATGTTAGCTATGGTTGCTCTATCTGGAAGGCTTAGATTTGCAAGGCCTGAACCATGGAATTCTACAAACTTTCCAACCACTCCGTGCTCTCTCAACATCTGTACTATTCTGAGTGTCATATCGGTGGCTGTTACTCCGGGTCTAAGCGAGCCGGTTAACTCGAAACCGCAGACTTCTGGAAGAAGCATGTAAATCGGCTGACCTAACATTACTGCCTCAGCCTCGATTCCACCAACCCCCCAACCTAGAACACCAAGGCCATTGATCATGGTTGTGTGACTATCTGTGCCGACTAGAGTGTCGGGTAACCATACCCCATTTTCTTCTCTAGCAACACTAGCAATCCACTCTAGATTCACCTGATGAACAATACCGCGGCCAGGTGGTACTGCACGGAAATTATCCAAACTTTGCTGACCCCATTTTAGGAATTCATAGCGCTCCATGTTTCGTTGATATTCAATCTCCAAATTTCTCTCTCTTGCATCTGGAAACAAGCCGGAGACATCTACCTGAACGGAATGATCGATTACCAAGTCAACCGGAACTTGTGGGTTTACTTTCTCAGGATCTCCACCCAACTCTACCATAGCGTCTCTGAGGGCAGCAATATCAACAACAGCAGGAACTCCTGTGAAGTCCTGTAAGATTACCCTACTCGGTGAGAATGGAATTTCTTCTGGAGCCATCGTGGGTGACCATGATGCAATGCGTTCTACATCTTCACGAGTAATGAGAAAACCATCGCACTTTCGCAGCCCGGCTTCCAGCAATAATCGAATAGTGAAAGGCAGAGAATCAAGGTCACAAAGACCTAATTCTTGCAGGTGAGAAAGTGAGTGAAAGTCGGCTTCCGTGCCGTCAGATTTGTTGAATGTTCTCAGTGAATCAAAGCCTTCTGAATCCTTCAATACGACACCCCGCGAAGTAATGGGCTAGGGAACCCTCCATCAATGTGACTATTGGAAGTATTCTAACAACAGTTAGCCTGCTGTTCTAGGCTTAAGTTCTGTTAGCCTGAATAAGTCGTACGTCATCGACCGGTTTGTCGCCACTTGTGTCAGGATTGGAATCGGTATTGGGGGTAACAACTTCGCTAATCGCATCAACGTGATTCATTCCCGAAATTACCATTCCATATACGGTGTGACATGAGTTGCCTGGCGCTGAACAGTCTTTACCAGGCTCGTAATCCAACCAATTTGGATTTGAGTCACTGGGTACTATGTAGAATTGGCTTCCATCGGTATTCAAACCAGCATGTGCGGCTGCAAGAGCTCCTGGTACGTGCCTAAGTGAAGATTGAGCATGTTCTCCTGGAACTGACCAATCTTGCTGATCACAAGTTTCGCTAGTATAGTATGTGCCGTTTGGCGCTTGTGTTTGGCCGTTACAGTATCCATACCACTTGCCTGCATAGCCACCTCCGCCGTTCATATCCTCAATGTCTCCACCTTGAATCATAAATCCATCAATAACTCGATGGAAAATTGTTGAGTCATACATTCCGTTGTCTACGAGATAGAGGAAGTTTTCAACATGCTTTGGAGCTTCTGAGGCGTACAATTCTATGACGATTTCACCCTCAACACGTGAATTCGGATCATCCGGGTTAATGTATGAGACTTGCAGTGTAACTTCGGTGCTTTCCAGAGGTTCTTCCAACCATTCTCCTGCAAATTTGAAGGCAACCAAGAACACCATTATCCCAACAAA
>CEWO01069541.1_pt1 | contig 16137 bp, 15 predicted proteins | sample 361561 | NCBI WGS metagenome assembly CEWO01 (sample SAMEA2623627, study PRJEB7988) | marine metagenome | isolation source: saline water (ENVO:00002010), including
TTCTATCTGCTCATGATGGTTTATTCTCTGTAATTAAAAATAAATTTAATTTACGCTGTCAATCAATTTTCAATATTTTAATGAACATAAATTTTTTCCTACTTCATAAAAGCAGGGGTGCAAATATAAAACCCTTTTTTTAGCCAGCAAAAAAATAAAGCTGAAATAAATTATTAATTATAAACAACTTTAACCATATTAAAAGGCTTTTTGCCTATAGCGGGTGCAAATATACTATCTTTTTGAGATGTACAAAACATTTTCCAGATAAATTTCAAAGAATAAATAGATGTAGTTTATTTTCAGATACTTAACTACATGAAAAAATTCCAAACTAGTCCAAATCTGAACGTAAAATCACGATATGGATAGTTGGGTGCTGAATAAAAATTATAACCTGTAAATGAAGAATTAAGATGTTCAAATTTAAAAAACAATCTTGTTTGTTGAATTTTAGCATTAATAAAAAAATCAATTACAGGAAAATTTCCAATTTTTTTATCATTTTGAATATACAATTCTGATAATAGAGGGTCATATCCATTCATATAAAACTTTGAAAAATATTTAAAACCCAAACCAGTTTGAAGAAATAATGCTTTTTTAAACATATCTGAACTGTAATAAATAGTATTTCTTGAAATAATTTCTGGAAGATTAATTATATCATCGGCTAATGATTTTTGAATTAATAATTTTGAGTCAACAGAAAATTTACCGAAGTTGATCTTTCTGGAAAATCTAACCTTTATGAGTTCTAAATTACCAACGGACTGAATCGGAAAGATTGAGTGCGTTGTTTCACCTCCCAAATTTTCATTTATTATTTTTTCAAATTGAGTTAAATTATTCACTTTGATATAATCAATACTTATATTTGAAAATTTTCTTAATTTAAGATCTAACCCTATCAATTTTGTTTTTATATTTTTAAAATCATTATTCCAATTATAATTTATATAATTACTTGAATATAACCTATGATTATAGTTTGTTGGTTTATTCGTAAATAAGAAATTAAAACTTAATTGATAATCATTTTTAAGATCCATTTTAATGTCAGATTTAAAAAGATTTGATTGAGAGTTTCCTAACAAATAATTATTAGTTTCAAAACTTAATGTAGTCTTTTTTAATTCTTTTGAAAAATTAGCTAATAAATTAACCCTTGATGAGGTGATTTTTTGAGATGAATCTATAAACTCACCAATTTCAAAATTTTTTAAAGAGTATTTTTCATCTCTAAAAGATATTCCAAATTTGAAGTGACCTAGAAATGAGTTATAATTTAATCCTGTGTCAAAATTTAGAGAGGTTAAAAATATTTTGTCGTTTATTTCTTGGGGAGAAAATGCAGTTCCAAAAAAATCATCGGATGAATTTTGTTGAAATTTATATTGTTTTTCTTCATATAGAACCGAATTAAAAATTTGTATTTTATTTTTATTTATTGAATCAATCCTATCAAATTTATAAATTTGGTCAATGTAAAATCTTTTGCCTATGAGCTCATTGTGAGCATTTTCAAAATTTGGGTCAAATACTCCTCTATCTAAAAATTGATTAACTCCATTTTCAAAATTACTGATATCCACATCTGCAATTCCTCCATTTTGCTCTGAAAATAATTTTTGATTGTTATAGTGAGTTCTTAAAAAATATTTTCCGCTTTTAGAATGATAATTTGTGGTAAATCTAAAATTTGAATTATCACTTATAAAATTTTGATAATTACCCAAGGATCTCAATCCTTTTCTGGAAATTGAAAAATTAAAATGTCTCGATGTATTTACAGAATAAACCGCATCTAGTAATTGCCCCTGTTCAAATACTGATCTAAACATTAGTTCAGTAAACGGAGTGGGTAAATCGTAATAAACAACATCTTCTGCCTTATCATATGAAATAAGTTTATTCATTGCACCCATTTCAGGGTTAGTTGAGTTTACAGGATCAAAACTTAGATTATTGTATGCAACACCAGTATTTGAAAAAGGTAATAGTTCAAAATTGTCTTTTCTTAAATAATTAAATTTATAATATTTATTCAATGTGAGAGATGTATCTACACTGATACTGTCAAAAGTTTTAGTGATTATTAGATAATCTTGAATCTTTGCATCAGGGTTTTTATTCAATTTTGCACTATTATTTCCAAATTTATTGAAGATGGTATCTCTAATACTAGAATTTTGTAAATTACTGCTTTGATTTAATTTTTGAGGAGGCGGCATTTGAGATTCTTGAGCATACAATAAATATGGCAATAGAAAAATTATAAAAAGAAATTTTATTTTTTTCATAAATACTTAATTAAAGTATAATAAATAATTGAATAACAAATTAAGTATAAAATTAATATAATATATCATGTTAAAACTAAATTATAGTAATTGCAAATTAGAATGTGGTTTAGACGAAGTAGGTCGTGGATGTCTGGCAGGTCCTGTAACCGCAGCTGCAGTGATATTAAAACCTGGATTTAGCAATAAATTGATTAATGATTCAAAAAAATTAAGCAAAGAAAAAAGACTAGAATTGTCAAAAATCATAAAAGAAAATTCCTTAGCATTCAGTATTTCTAATATTCAACCAATAATAATTGATGAAATAAATATTTTAAACGCATCAATATTAGCAATGCACAAATGTTTAAAAAAATTAAAATTAAAACCAGAATTTATTATTGTTGACGGAAATAAATTTAAAAAATTTAATGATATTCCCCACAAAGCTATCGTAAAGGGTGATCAAAAATATATGAGTATTGCAGCAGCATCTATTCTGGCTAAAAATTACAGAGATGAATACATGAATGATTTAGACAATAATTTTCCAAATTATTCTTGGGTTACAAACAAAGGCTACCCAACCATAGCTCATAAAAAATCAATAATTAAATATGGAATTACTATCCACCACAGAAAAAGTTTTAAATTATATGATAAACAATTAATAATTGATTTTTAATTTAGTAGTTGAAAATATGTTAAAATGAAACTAAAATATTTTATCTTTTTGTTTGTTTTATTGTCATGTAATAAAATGAATTTGCCTGTTGCTGGGATTGAGAGCTATATTCCAGAAAATTCAAAAGTTATTCTGAAAATAAATAACCTAAGTAAATTCAGTAACAATTTTTTAAATAATAAATACCTAAATAACTTAAATAACTCAAAAACTATTATTGCTAAAATATTGAGTGTTTTAGAAAATAATATTTTTGAAGATAAAGTGGTTATTTGCATATATTATGATGATCAAATTATGTTTAATATAATTAGTGAAAATATTTCAGTTGACAACATTACAGATCTGTATGTTTATAAAGATCGAAATTTTACAATTATTTCTAATAATGATAAGATTGAAGTTAAAGAAAAAAATGAAAATCATCTCTATAAAAAATTTACAAAAATTGATCAGAATAATACAAATTTTAGCATTTCGTTTGACAGTAAACTTAGTACTGAATTGATAAATGAAATATTTAATATTTCTGTAACAGAAAAAGATGAAAATTTACACTTAAATATTAATGCTACTAATAACGTTGTCTATTTTAACGGAGTTATTGACAATAATTTTGAAAGCATAATCAATAATTCAAACGAATTAGTTTTAGAGGAACTTGAAGAAAATACTACAAACTTTTATTTTAATAAAGACCAGGATTTAACCGAAGATTTTGACCTAATCAATACAAATTTAAAAGACTCAATTAACATCCTAAAATTTATAAAAGTTAAACCCTTAATTAAAAATTTTAAAATTTTTCAATTAAAAAAAGGGATAAATGTATCATTTATAAATGGGTTAATTAGCGGAGTAAATAATTCCGAGAATAAAAATTTTAAAAACAATTATGAATTAAAATTTAAAAATAAAATTTTAGTAGGACCGATAATTGTTAAGAATCATTTTAACGATGATAATGAAATAATAGTACAAGACAATAATAATGTTATTTACCTGATCAACAATAAAGGACAAATTGAGTGGAGTATGAAAATTGACGGTAAAATTTTAAAAGAAATTCACCAAATAGATAGTTATAAAAACGGTGAACTACATTATCTTTTTTCTACCAAAAAAAAATTGTATTTACTAAACAGAGAGGGGATTAATATTGATAATTTTCCAAAAGAATTTGATAATGAAATCACAAAACCAATTTCTGTTTTTGATTATGATAATAATAAAAATTATCGAATTCTTTTAACCCAAAAAAATAAACTATTAATGCTTAATTCTAAAGGGGTTAAAATTAATGGATTTAATTATGATTTTAAAACTGAGATAATTACATCTCCAAAGCATTTTAGAATTTTAAACAAAGATATAATAGTATTTAAAACTGAAAAGGAATTGAGAATACTTGACAGAAAAGGCAACATAAGAATTTTACCAGAAAAAAAAATCGAATATTCTCAAAGTCCTATTTTTAAAAAAGATGAAGTAATATTGACAACATCTAATAAAAATGAGATAGTGGAAATAAATTTACAAGGAAAAATCAAAATTAAACAAAATAATTCCGATATTAAATTAAACACTTTTGATAACTCTGTCGTTATATTCAAAAATAATATTGTTTCAATTAAAGAAAAAAAGATTGAACTAAAATTTGGAAATTATAATAAATTACAGATTCATAAAAATGGCTACACAAACTTTTTAAGCATCTATGATTCACAAAAAAATGAGGTATATTTATTTAACGATAAGCTGGATATAATCGATGGATTTCCAAAAAAATGTTTAGAGCATTCAAGATTTGGAATCAAAAAAAACATAATTGAATTTGCTTATAAGGCTGACGAAAAAACTATAATTTTCACAAAAAAAACTATATAAATTTAGCGTCAAAAACCTCGGAAAAATTTTTCTTTATTAAAAGCCTTATATCGCTTTCATCAACAAAAGGAATATCGATTTCATTTGCAATAGAAGTGACAATATTATTACTTAAACCACACGGAATAATATTATTAAAATAATTTAAATCTACATTTACATTTAGTGCAAATCCGTGCATAGTTACCCATCTGCTTGCTCTAACACCCATTGCGCATATTTTTCTTGGAAATGGTCTATTTACGTCAAGCCAAACCCCTGTTTTACCTTCACTTCTTTCTCCTTTTAAACCAAAATTATTTAAGCTCAAAATAATTACTTCTTCTAAAAATCTGAGATATTTATGAATATCAGTAAAAAAATTCTCCAAATCTAAAATTGGATAACAAACTATTTGTCCAGGTCCATGATAGGTAATATCTCCACCTCTATTTATTTTATAAAAACTGGCATTTTTATTTTTTAGCTGGTTTTCATCAATTAACAAATTGGAAATATTACCACTTTTCCCCAAAGTATAGACATGTGGATGTTCAACGAAAAGAAAATAATTTGGTGTAATATTATTCGTGTTATTTTGTCTATTTTTTTTCTTTATTTCGATAATTTCATCAAATAGATTTTGTTGATAATCCCATGCTTTTTTGTAATCCATTAATCCAAGATCAATAAATTTTACTTTTTTATTCATAATCTTTATTTACTTACCCCCCCCAATTTTAAAAAATTAATCAAAAAAACTTTAAATAAAGTAAAAATTAAATTCATATGTAAAGATAATTATCTTTTAAATTAATTCTGTATTCATTTTTATTTCAATTAAAAGTATATTTGTATTTCTAATACCTCAGATGAAATGGAACTTAGCGAACAACAACAAGTAAGAAGAGAAAAATTAGAGAAAATAAAATCTCTTGGAATTAATCCTTATCCTGCTGATTTATTTCCAGTTTCTAGTTACTCGTCAGAAATTAAAAATAATTTTCAAGAAGGAATCAATGTTGTTATAGCTGGTAGGTTAATGTCAAGAAGAATACAAGGAAACGCAAGTTTTGCCGAATTACAAGACAGCAAAGGACGAATTCAACTTTACTTTAACAGAGACGAAATTTGTAGAGGAGAAGACAAAACATATTACAATGAATTTTATAAAAAGCTATTAGATATTGGGGATATCATTGGAGTTGAAGGTGAATTATTTAAAACAAAGGTTGGCGAGAAAACTGTATTGGTTAAAAATTTTAAATTACTTTCTAAATCACTAAGACCATTACCACTTCCAAAAGAAGATAGTGAAGGAAATACATATGATGAATTTAACGATCCTGAGCTAAGGTACAGACAAAGGTATGTTGATTTAATTGTAAACACTGATGTAAGACAAACCTTTATCAAAAGAACTTTAATAACAAATAGTATAAGGAATTTTTTAAATAATAAAGAATATTTAGAAGTAGAGACACCTATATTACAACCTATTCCTGGAGGTGCTACAGCAAGACCATTCTTAACTCATCATAATGCTTTAAATATACCTTTATACTTAAGAATAGCTAATGAACTATATTTAAAAAGACTTATTGTGGGAGGATTTGATGGCGTTTATGAATTTGCAAAAGATTTTAGAAATGAAGGGATGGATAGGACACACAATCCAGAGTTTACAATATTAGAACTTTATGTTTCTTATAAAGATTATAATTGGATGATGGATATGACAGAGCAGTTACTAGAAAAAGTTGCAATTGATTCTAACGGAAAAACAAATATTAAGGTAGGAGATAAACTGATTGACTTTAAAGCTCCTTATCCAAGGATTTCAATATATGAAGCTATAGAAAAATACACGGGAATAGATATTTCAACTATGGATGAAGCACTTATAAGACAAACAGCTAATGATTTAGGCGTTGAAATTGACAAAACGATGGGGAAAGGAAAGATCATTGATTCAATTTTTGGAGATAAATGTGAGTCAAATTTTGTTCAACCTACTTTTATAACTGATTACCCTAAAGAAATGAGCCCTTTAACAAAGGTTCATAGAAATGACATAAATTTAACCGAAAGATTTGAACTCATTGTGAATGGTAAAGAAATTGCAAATGCTTACAGTGAGCTTAATGACCCTATCGACCAAAAGGAAAGATTTGAAAAACAACTTGAACTTTCTAAAAAAGGTGATTTAGAAGCTGGAGAATTCATTGATCATGATTTTCTTAGAGCCCTTGAGTATGGTATGCCACCAACTTCTGGAATTGGTATTGGAATAGATCGTTTAGTAATGCTTATGACAAATAATTCTTCAATACAAGAAGTATTGTTTTTTCCACAAATGAGACCTGAAAAGCAAAAAATCGTGCTTTCTGAAAAAGAAGAAGCAGTTTTCAAACTTATTAATAATGAAAATCAACTTATTAATGAGTTAAAAGACCAATCTGGATTAAGTAATAAAGCATGGGACAAAACAATAAAATCACTAAGAAAGCTTGATTTAATTAAAGTCGAAAAAATTGAAAATGAGATATATATTTCAAAAATAAATTAGCTATATTTAGATAAACACAATAACATGAAAAAATATTTTTTAAGCCTTATAATAATTCTTTTAACATTAAATTTTTCGTTTGCTAATTCCGATTACAAATCTATTGAGGAAGTTAAGTCTCTGAATTTTGAATTATTTGAAGAGATTGGCCTAGATGAAAATAAAATGAATTATGTAAGTCGAGTTATTTACTCAACTTACAAAAAAGCACAGCATATGGCTTCCAATGGAGCTTCTCCACAAAAAGCATTATCATTAGATAAAGAGGCTGAAGAGATGTTATTAAGAGTTTTATCTCATACTGAACTTAAGAGATTTAATTCTATAAAGCATAAACTAAAATAGAGGTTTTTTGTTAAAAATTGATTTGCACGGTTTCACCTACGCAAAGGTTAAAGATATACTTCCAAACTGGCTGATTACTAATCACAATAACGGAGTTGATGATTTTGAAATTGTCACTGGAAACAGTGAGCAAATGAAGAATTTAGTCAAAAACATTTGTCTAAAAAACGGCTTTAGAGCTGAAAATAATTGGAATGGTAATTCTGGGTCACTAATAGTAGCCATTGACAGAATATAATTTATTAACAATAACCTGTTAATTTATTCTTTTAAATATTGGTATAATGGATTAAAATTTAAATTATTTTTGATATTATATATTTAATATTCAAGGTCATCAACATGATTTTTGGCACAGGCTATAATCAAACAAAATCCTCACTGGTCCACTACATTGATTACACCAAAAAGTTGATGACTTGAGTATTATTTTTTTTCTAAAATAAGTTTATCAAACCTGTATAGCTTATATTTTTCTATAATTGCTATTAATTTTGAAGGATATTTAGGGTCAGTTGCATAACCAGCTTTTTTTAAGCCATGTGCCCAATCTTTATAATTGTAAATATCTAAATCAAATAAAAAAGCATATCTCGATCTCGTGGTTAAAAAATTTGAATGATCTTTAAAAGACAGAAAAGGATCATCATATTTTCTAAAACACTCTTGTTCTTTATCGTCGTCATGATAAATTTCATCTCCACCCCATCCATGGCATTTAATTCCAAAATGATTATTACCTAATACTGCTAATCTTCCCTTTCCAGCACCAGATTCTAAAATACCTTGAGCTAAGGTAATACTAGCTGGTATAGAATTCTCCTTCATCTCATTAATGGCTATAGTACTATAGAACTCTATATAGTCATTGGTAGTTAATATTGGCTTAGAAAATTTGTTTTTTTGAGATTTGATATTCAAAGTATCATTACTAGATAAATTTTTTGTAATTTTTTTTTCTAATTCTAAATTATTATGGACTATTATTTTAGAAACACAACCATTTAATAAAAAATTAAAAGTAAAAATTAGAAAAAAGTTTTTCATTAAATCGCTATATATACCAAAGATAATTTAAATTATTTTGATTTAAATTATCTTTGGTATTGCTTTTGTTGATATTTAAATAAATTTCATTTATAGATGATGGTGCAATTGAAAAAGCAACATCAAACATTGTCAACATAGATTTAACCCGAAAATAAATTAAATGAATTTCAAAACTGCAATATCCCAAGGAATACCTGATTGCTTACCGAAAGTAAGTAAATATAATTATTCTGTAAATCACGCCCCAAAAAGAGAGGATATATTAACAAATAATGAAAAAAAACTAGCATTAATTAATGCGTTAAGATACTTTGATAAAAAATTTCATAAACAATTAATCATTGACTTTAAAGAAGAACTTAAAAAATATGGAAGGATATATATGTATAGATTTAAACCATCATATAAAATTTATGCCAGACCTTTAAATGAATACCCTCACAAATCTAAACAAGCTGCTGGTATAATGTTAATGATACAAAATAATCTAGATAATAGTGTAGCTCAACATCCCCATGAACTTATTACATATGGTGGAAATGGTGCTGTTTTTCAAAATTGGGCTCAATATCTTTTAACAATGAAGTATTTATCTGAAATGACAGATGACCAAACACTTGTAATGTACTCAGGACATCCGTTAGGTTTATTTCCTTCTAATATTAATGCACCCAGAGTAGTTGTTACCAATGGAATGGTAATTCCAAATTATTCAGGGAAATTATACCTCGAAAAATTTAATGCTCTTGGAGTAAGTCAATATGGGCAAATGACAGCAGGAAGTTATATGTATATAGGACCACAGGGAATTGTTCATGGAACAACTATTACAGTACTTAACGCATTTAGAAAAATAAATAAAAATCCTATAGGAGGTGTTTTTGTTACATCTGGCTTAGGTGGAATGAGTGGCGCTCAGCCCAAAGCTGGAAACATCTGTGGATGTATCACAATTTGTGCAGAAATTAACATTAAAGCAATTAAAACTAGACATTCACAAAATTGGGTAGATGAAATAATTGACGACAAAAAAAATTTAGTTGATAGGGTTAAAACTGCAAAAAAAAATAAAGAAATTGTTTCAATAGCTTATCACGGAAATATTGTTGATGTTTGGGAAATATTTTATGAAAATGATATTTCAATAGATATTGGAAGTGATCAAACATCTCTTCATAATCCGTGGTCTGGAGGCTATTACCCTGTAGGATATTCATTTGAAGAAGCTAACAAATTGATTTATGAAAATCCAAATAAATTTAAAAATGAAGTAAAATCTACACTAAGAAAGCATGTTGATATTATTAATAAACATGTGAAAAAAGGAACATATTTCTTTGATTATGGTAATGCATTTCTACTAGAAGCTTCCAAAGCAGACGCAGATATCAAAAAAGAAGATGGAAGCTTTAAGTATCCAAGCTATGTTCAGGATATAATGGGTCCTATGTGTTTTGATTATGGTTTTGGGCCATTTAGATGGGTTTGTTCATCTGGAAAACAAGAAGATTTAGATCTTACAGATAGTATTGCTTGTGACGTTTTAGAAAAACTAGTAAAAAATGCAACAAATGACACTAAGCAACAAATGATTGATAACATTAAATGGATTAAAGCAGCTAAAGAAAATGACTTAGTAGTTGGATCAAAAGCAAGGATTCTATATGCTGATTCTGACGGCAGAATTGAAATTGCCAAAGCATTTAATAATGCCATTAAGGCTGGAGAAATTGGTCCAATAATTTTAGGAAGAGATCATCACGATGTTTCTGGTACAGATTCGCCATACAGAGAAACTTCTAACATATATGACGGATCTCAATTTACTGCAGATATGGCAATTCAAAATGTAATTGGAGATAGTTTTAGAGGCGCTACATGGGTTAGTATACACAATGGTGGTGGTGTTGGGTGGGGTGAAGTTATTAATGGAGGTTTTGGCATGCTAATTGATGGTTCTAAAAAAAGTGAAAAAAGTATTGAATCAATGTTGTTTTGGGATGTAAATAATGGTATAGCAAGAAGAAATTGGGCAAGAAATCATGGAGCTATTGATCAAATCAAAAGAGCAATGAAAAAAAATATTAAACTTAAAGTTACTTTACCTAACTTTGTAAATGATAAACTCTTATAATTCTTAAGTATGAAAAAAACTATAATCATAATTTTATTTTTATCAACTTTTATTTCCTGTGAATCGATTAGGGTCAGCTCTGATTTTAATCAAAATATTGATTTTTCAAATCTTAAAACATATGCTTTTTTAAAAGAAGGAATTGATAAAGTGAAAATTAACGATATTGATAAAAAAAGGATTTTAAAAGCAATAGATGTAGAATTATACAATAAAGGTTTTAGAAAAAGTTCAATTGACCCTGATTTTATTATTAATTTCTCCACAGAAACTAATCAAAAAGTTAATTATTACCCATCAAATAATTATTATGGTTCTGCTGTTCCCTATGGTGGCATGAGTAACTATGCAAGCAGCTGGTATCTAAATTCATTTAAATATAATGAAGGTGTACTATTCATAGATATAGTTGATAACAAAAAAAATGAGTTGGTATGGCAAGGAATTGGTAAAGGATACATTTATACTGATAGACCTGAAAAAAAGATTGAGAAAATTAATGCAATAGTTGGGAAAATTTTACTACAGTTTCCACCTGAAAATTAGTTTAATCTTGAACATCCAAGATATTTCTAAATGAATTTCCTACAAACATAAATGAGGAAACTAAGGCAAGTATGCATAAGCCAGGAATTATAGCTAAAAATGGTTCTCCCAGTATAATGTAATTATAGTTTTCTTTAATCATTAAACCCCAACTAGTCATAGGAGGTTGGGCTCCAAGACCTAAAAAACTCAACCCACTTTCTATTAATATTGCTGCTGCAAAATTAGCAGCAGAAATTACTATTAAAGGAGATATAATATTTGGCATTATATGATTGACTATAATTCTAAAATCGTTATATCCCATAGTTTTTGCTGAAATAACAAAAAGCCTTTCCTTATATTGTTTAATTTGACCCCTAACCAGTCTAGCAACTTCCACCCACATTGTCAAACCAACAGCTATAAAAACTTGCCAAAAACCTTTTCCTAATGCCAAGGTTATTGCTATAACCAAAAGAAGAGTTGGTATAGACCATGTGACATTAATAACCCACATAATAATTTTATCTAAAAACCCAGAATAATATCCAGAAAGAGAGCCTAATAGCAGACCAATTATTAAAGAAATAAATACAGAAATAAAACCAATTGAAAAAGAAACTCTTGAGCCAATTATAATTCTACTTAGAACATCTCTACCAAATTTGTCAGTTCCAAATAAAAATATTTTATTCTCTATCTCAACTTTATCTTTAAGAACTTTTTCAAAGTCCGTTTCAACTGAATCATAAGTTTTATAATAAAGAAATTGATTGTCAATTATATAATCACCAATTGGTATTTCAATTTTAGAAATCTTTTTACCCCAAAACAGGCTTCTTAATGAAATATTATCGATTGAATCATTTTTAAAAACCATCATATTAACTTTAAATCCTGGCTTTTTTGAATGTATAGATAAATTCATATTATTTGCATTTGAAGAATTATCAGGTGAAATAACATATGCTAAAAGAGATAATATAAAAACTAAAAAAATAAAAAAAAACCCAAAAATACCCAGCAAGTTTCTTCTGATATTAAAAAAACAGTTAAAAAAATTAAGCATAAATAAAAATTATTCCATAGATAAGGAAGATTTTAAATCAGAAAGAACATTTAATGCCTCATCAATATAAATATCTTTATTAAGACTTTTATGCCATCTCCTTCTTTTAACACCAAGAACTGAATCATTATTAATTAAATCAATTTCGTATTGAAGTGATTTAAATTTATAATTTGATGAATATTCATCTAAAGCATTAAATTTTTCAGATTTTTTGGAATTTTCCTCAAGTTGATTTTTATACACTTGATAATTCAAATTAACCAACTTATTATCTCTAATATTTTTAATCCACATAGCATTATCATCAACTAACCTTAAATATTCATTATTACTCATTCTTTCATTACTTTTTTGTATGGCTATATCAAAATTAAAATTACTTTCCCATAAAATATAATCAGCTTTATCAATCTCATCCCATTGTAGAGGATTTTTAGAGTCTCTTTCACCAAAATCAAGGTACTTGTACCTGTAAGGAACGTTAATATCACTTTTAACTCCTTCAAGTTGAACTGAACCCCCGTTAATTCTATAGTATTTTTGGGTGGTATATCTAAGGGCTCCTAAATCACCATTTGTATTACCTCTTACCATTCTATTTAAAGGAAAAATATTTTGAACAGTACCCTTTCCCCAGGTTTGATTCCCTCCAATAATAATTGCCCTTTTATAATCTTGCATTGCTGCAGCTAAAATTTCAGAAGCAGATGCAGATCCTTCGTTAACCAATATAACTAAAGGACCTTCCCATGAAATTGACCTATCTTTATCACTTAAAATTTGTTTTTCTTTATCGGAATATTTGACCTGAACTACAGGGCCGCTTTTGATAAATAAACCAGCCATATCAACAACTGTTTTGAGTGATCCTCCTCCGTTATTTCTTAAATCAATAACCAAACCTGAAACACCTTCACTTTTTAATCTATTAACTTCAATTTTTAAATCTTTCGCGGCATCTCTGTTATCCTGGTTGTCAAAATCAATATAAAATTTTGGTATGTTAATAATTCCATAATTATCATTATTCTTTTTAACAATAGATGATTTAATATACGTTTCCTCTAAAATTACAATATCTCTTTTTACAGAAATTTCACTTATATTTCCGTTAACTTTTTTTATAGTTAAATAGACTTTAGTTCCTTTTTCACCTTTGATTAATTTAACAGCTTCACTTAATCTCATTCCTAAAATACTCACCGGTTCTTCTTGATTTTCTTGTCTAACCTTTAATATAATATCCCCTTTTTCTAAATTATTTTCTCTCCAGGCTGGGCCACCAGAAATTACCTCAGTAATTTCAACTTTATCAATTTTTTTTTGAAGTCTGGCTCCTATGCCCGCATAATTTCCAGACATATCTACATCAAATCTTTCCCTTGTTTCTGGATCTAAATAAGAAGTGTTTGGATCATACTGAGAAACAAATGAATTAATGTAGACAGAAAACCAATCTTGTCTTTGAAGTTCTTCTTGTAAAAACCTATAACTATCATCCATAGTTTGTAGTAAATCTTTTCTTAATGTTTTTTGAATTTCATCATGAGATCTTATTTTAAAACTATTATCGTCATTATATTTTGTTTTATCATCTTCAATTTCATCATGAAAATTTTCAATCAAATAAATTTTAAGTATTTTTCTCCATCTTTCAGATAACTGAATTTTATTTTCTACATATGTGATTTTATCAGTATCAAGATTAAATATTTCATCTTTAGAAAAATCAAAAGGTGAGGAAAGAATTTCTTCATATATTAACTTAGATTCCGAAACTCTTTTAGAATATCTGTTATACACTAACTCAAAGAAATCACTGTTAGGTTTCTTAAAATAATCATCAATTTCATATTTATATTTTGAAAATTCATTAATATCTGAACTTATAAAATATCTCTTATACGGATCAAGGTTTTCTAAAAATGTATTATAAACCTTTTCTGAAAAGTTATCGTCTATTTCCACATCCAAGTAATGAGCCTCATCTAAAACATATGTTATTAATTGGATAATTAATTCATCTTTATCATTTGAATCAAAGTCGTTTGATATAAAACTACAGGATGCAATTGATATTAAGAAGGCTAAAAAAGGTGTAAAAATATTTTTTCTCATATTGTAGTAAAAATAATTAAAATTTATAGTAGATTTTTAGAGTGTTTACATAATTTTTTGTTAAAGTAATAAATTATTAATTTGTTTATTTTTGTCTTAATATATTTATGTATGAAAAAGCCTTTAATTTTAGTTACAAATGATGATGGAATTACCGCCCCTGGTCTTAGAGTTTTAATTCATATAATGAATAAAATTGGTGATGTTGTCGTTGTTGCTCCAGATAGTCCTCAAAGTGGAATGGGACATGCCATCACTATAAATGATACCCTTTATTTAAAAAAAGAAAAAATTGATAATGGTCCTCAATGTGAATATAGCATTTCTGGAACTCCGGCTGATTGTGTAAAATTTGCAATTAGGGAAATATTAGATAGAAAGCCTGATTTGTGTGTTTCAGGAATTAATCATGGTGCAAATTCATCAATAAATGTAATTTATTCCGGAACAATGAGTGCGGCGGTTGAAGCCGGAATAGAAGGAGTTAAATCTATAGGTTTTTCATTACTAAACTACAGTTGGGACGCAAATTTTAAACCCTGTGAATCATACATTTACAAAATTTGTCTAACCGTTTTAAATAAAAAAGAATCAAATATAATTTTAAATGTTAATTTTCCCTCAATTACAAATAAATTTAAAGGGATTAAAGTCTGTAGACAAGCAAAAGGATATTGGGAAGACAATTATGAGAAAAGAATAAGCCCTTTGGGAAAGGAATATTATTGGTTAACAGGAAAATTTATAAATCAAGATGACAGAAAAGATACAGACGAATGGGCTTTGAAACATGGATATGTATCAATTGTTCCGGTAAGTTACGATATGACTTCAAACGAAGGTTTTAACAAGATGAAAGAATGGATTATAGATTAAAAAAAAAGAAAATTTTTAGTGGACTTTTAATTGGAATAATAGCTAATTTATTTGGCATTTTTTTAACCATAATTATCTTATTTCAAGAATTCAACTTAATCAATATTATAAATATATTTAACGATGCTATTACAAATAAATATTTGACTAAACTAATTAGTTTGGGAGCAGTTATTAATTTAATAGTTTTTTTACTTTTATTAAAATACAATTATATTGAAAGGGCAAGAGGAGTTTTAATGGCTACATTTATTATAGCAATACTAACAATTTATTTAAATAATTTCTAGTGAGATATTATGTAATAGCGGGAGAAGCATCTGGAGATCTACATGGGTCTAATCTAATTAAAGAACTTAAAAAGTTAGATAACTCTTGTCAATTTAGATGTTGGGGAGGTGATTTAATTAAAAAAGAAACTAATTTTTTGGTTAAACATTATAAAGAATATTCACACATGGGTTTTCTTGAGGTTTTTTTAAATATTAAAAAAATTTTAAGTAATCTATCTTTTTGTAAAAGAGATATTTTAGAATTCAATCCGGATGCTATAATATACGTTGATTTTCCAGGGTTTAACCTAAAAATAGCCAAATGGGCAAAAAAAAA
>CEWO01165388.1_pt1 | contig 16118 bp, 11 predicted proteins | sample 361561 | NCBI WGS metagenome assembly CEWO01 (sample SAMEA2623627, study PRJEB7988) | marine metagenome | isolation source: saline water (ENVO:00002010), including
AAAGTTTAAGGAGTTTATAGAGTTATGCTCCACATGCAATTATAAGCCCTTCTTTACCCGTCGAAGCCAATCGCCCCCAATTAAATTATATCAAAAAACTAAGCATGAATATTACTAATAAAATAATTTACTTCGTATTATTTTATTTTTTAAGTATAAAATAGTTTCTAAATTTTAGTGTTCGATTAGTTTGTTATTTGATTATTTGGTTTTTGTACCATTAGCTTAGTTTGTATGTAGTTATTTTTAAATGGTCCAGAATAATATTTATGTGACTCTGTAGCTCAGTAGGTAGAGCAGCACCCTTTTAAGGTGATGGTCGCAGGTTCGATCCCTGCCAGAGTCACAACTACTTCAATTGATTTTCTATTAATAATAATATCCCATTTATAATAAATTGTATAGATATTACTAATAAAATCAGTCCCATGATTCTTTGAATTATTCTTATTCCAGTTGTACCTATTTTTTTTGATATTTTTTTACCAAGTAAAAGAATAATATATGTTAATAGAAGAGTTATTATGATATTTATATGAACTATACATTTATCAACAAATGTATTTGTTTGAGATGATAATAGCATGACAGAAGTAATTGCACCTGGTCCGGCAATCAGTGGTATTCCAATAGGTGTTATACTAATATCTTCTTTTTTAATTGCTTCTTTTGTTTCTAATGGGGTTGAGGCTTCTCTTGAAACTTTTGAATCAATCATATCAAAACTATTTCTTAAAAATAATATGCCGCCACCAATCATAAAAGCATAGATTGTAATCCCATAAAATTTAAAAATCAAATCTCCCATTAATGTGAATATAACAAGGATTATATAAGCAGTTAATATTCCTTTTTTAACAATAGATTTATATTCTATATCATTATCTCCTTCCGTCATAGAAAGAAGTATAGGTGTAATTCCAAGAGGATTAATTAAAGCAAATAAAGATGAAAAAGTTAATATTATAAAAGAAAAATTAATTTGTTCCATTTTATTTACATCCTTTCTGGACTAGAAATTCCTAAGATATTAAGGCCATTTGATAAAGTTATTTTTATTGCTTTAGTAAGATATAATCTAGATTTTGTTAATTCTTCATTATCATCATTTATTATTCTACATGACGAATAGTATTTATGAAATTTAGTTGCTAAGTCAAATAAATAGTTTGCCAATAATTGAGGTTCTAAGTTTTCACTTAATTTTAAGATTAAATCTTCAAATTCAATTAGTAAATAAATAAGTTTAATTTCTTGTTCATGATTTAAAAGAGATAATTTTGGATTATCTGTATTGTTATTCTGATCTAATATTGTACAAATTCTTGCATGAGCATATTGAATGTAAAATATTGGATTTTTTTCTGATTTTTCTTTTGCTAATTTCAGGTCAAAATTTAAATGTGAGTTTATACTACGCATTATAAAGAAATATCTAACGACATCTATTCCAACATCATCTATTAATTTTTCTAATGTTATGAAATTTCCTTTTCTTGTTGACATTTTTACAATTTCATTATCTTCTAATATTGAAATAAATTGATGTATAATAACCTTTACATTGTTTTTGTTAAAACCCAGTTGATCAATGGCAGCTAATACATCTGGATATGCATCCATATGGTCTGCTCCAAAGACATCAACGCACAAATCATAGCCTCTTTCAAATTTTGTGACATGATAGGCCATATCTGGGAGTCTGTATGTTGGTTCCCCTGTGCTTTTTATTAAAACTCTATCAGATTCCATTCCGATATCAGTGGCTTTAAACCACGTAGCGTCATCTTTTTCATAGATCAAATTTTTATCTTTTAATTTATTTATAACATCAAATATTTTTTTATTATCATATAATGTTTTTTCATTAAAGTAATTATCAAATTCTAACCCAATCTTTGATAATGTGTTTTTAATTTGATTAAAGATGTATTCTTCAGCATTATTTTTAAAAAAATCATCAGATTCGTTTAATACTTCATCTTTTTTATTTTCAATTAATGAGTTAGCAATATCTTTTATATAATCTCCTTTATAGCCATCATCAGGAAAAATATAATCTTTATCTAATAATTCATAATATCTAGCTTTTAGAGATTCTCCAAGAATTCTCATTTGTCTGCCTGCATTATTGTAATAGTATTCTCTGTCTACTTTAAAACCATTACATGATAGAATGTTACTTATAACATCTCCTATGATTGCTCCTCTTCCATGACCAACTGTTAGTGGCCCCGTAGGATTTGCACTTACAAATTCAACTAAAACTTTTTTATTTTTTCCTGATTTATTTTTTCCATAATCATTATTTAAATCAATAATTTTATTAAGTGATTTTGTTAATGAGGATATAGCTAAATTAAAATTTATAAATCCTGGTTTTGCTATTTCAATTGATTCAAATAAATCAGATTTAATTAGTTCTTTTTTTAATTCTTCACAAATTTCTAGTGGGTTTTTTTTAAGAATTTTTGTTAATAATAAGGCAATATTTGTTGAAACATCACCATGGTCTTTATTTTTAGGTTTTTCAATAGAAATCTTAATATCACCTATATCATTATATATAGAATTTAGACCATTCTCTATTTCTTGAATTATCTTATGTTTCATAGGATTCTGTAATCTTTTTTATTTTTGCATCACCCCATAATCTTTCAATATTATAATATTGACGAGTTTCTTTATTAAAAATATTGATAACAATATCTGAATAATCAATTAAAACCCATTTTAAATTTTCATGTCCTTCAATATGTAATGGTTTGATTTTGTCTGCGCTTAAAGTATCTGTAAGATGACTCATGATTGCTTTTGATTGGGGCTCAGATTCTGATGAGCATACTATAAATGTATCTGTTAAAGATGTCAATTTTTTAACATCGATTACATTTATTTCCATTGCTTTTTTATCTAATAAACAATTGATAATTTTATCTAGTATATCTTTATTTTTCATAATTAAAAAGGTTCATAGTACATTGATACAAGCTTATAAGAATCTATTTTATTGTAGTCTTCTCCTAGTATAAGCGTTATCTGATAATAAGTATTTTCATTGTAGTTATAGCTCACATGATTTGGATTGATTTTTAATAATTCAATAATTTCATTTGAATATGCAGAATAATCTCTTTTATGAAAAATTAACTTAGTATTTTTATAATCAAAATTATCTGCATTTTTATAATCAATAATATCATATCCATTCTTTCTTAAAAAATTTGTATAAAGCTTAGCAATTCCTGATTTGCCACATCCATTTTCTATTGATACTTGAATCTTATAACCAATAATTTCTTCGCTTTTTGTTTTTGGTATCATTGATTCAAATTTACTACTACTAAGCACAATAGATTCTTCTTGCCTATTACTAATAAAAAAGAATACTAAGATTATTACTAAGAATATTGGGATTGTATATTTATTTATGAATTTCATTGTTTTATTTTTGTTAGTTCATTTAACTGCTTAATTGTATTAATACCATTTATTTCATCAATTTGCTGTGTATTATAAATAGAAATTTTATCTTTATCAATAAATTCAAAAATATCAGTTAAGTAATATTCTTTTTGTTTATTGGAATCTTTTATTAGATTAATTTTATCAATTAGTGTTTTTGTATCGAATAAGTATATCCCGGAATTAATTTCATTTACTTGAAGTTCATCATCATTAGCATCTTTGTGCTCAACAATTTTAATGAATTTATCATTATTTCTTATAATGCGTCCATATCCACTTGGATCTTTTATATTGGCAGATATAATTGAGCCTAGTGAGTTGTTTTTATTATGAATTTCAATTAGATTTTTTAATGTATTTTTAGAAATAAATGGTACATCACCAGATAAAACAAGTGTTTGTCCAGGTTTGTTAATTAAATTTTCTTTACATTGCATGATTGCATGTGCAGTTCCATTTTGTTCTTCTTGATAAGCAAAAGAAACATTAAAATGGTTTACTGATTTAATAACCATATCTTTCTTAAATCCAACTATTAAGATTATTTCTTCAGGGTTTAGTGATTCTGATGTTTCAAGTACAAAATGTAATATAGGTTTATTATTTATTTCATGTAATACTTTTGGTAATTCAGAATTCATCCTTGAACCTTTGCCTGCTGCAAGAATACATATTCTTAACTCTTTATGATTCATGTAATTCAATTATCCCTCCGCCTAATAGTGTTTCTTCCTTATCATAAAAAACAATTGATTGTCCGGGTGTAATTGCAAGCTGAGGTTTGTTAAATGTTGCAAATATTGAGCCTTTTTTATCAGATATTTTTGCTTCTGATATTTGACCATTATATCTTATCTGTGCAAATGCGTCTAATGGAAATTTTATTTTATTTTTAAGCCAATTTATATTAGATATTTTGCATTTTTTAGAGAATAGTGATTTTTTTTCAGATACTACAATTGAATTTTTATCAGAACTAATTTCTTTAACATAAAGTGGTTCTGGATTAGTTAAGCCAATTCCTTTCCTTTGACCAACAGTATAATTAATAAAGCCATCATTCTCACCAATTTTTTCTCCATCTTCATTGAGAGTAGCGCCTTTTTTAGATATTTTTTCTACTTTATCTTTAGCGTATTCATTAATAAATCTTTTGTAATTATTATCTGGTATAAAGCAAATCTCCATGCTTTCAGGTGCTTGAGCATTTTCAAATTTATTATCAAGAGCAATTTGTCTAACTTCTTTCTTTGTTAATTCCCCAAGAGGTAAAATGGTTCTTGATAAAGTTTCTTGAGGGATTCCCCAAAGTACATACGATTGATCTTTTCCTTTATCTTTTCCTCGTGTAATTTTATATTCTTCATTGTTGTTTTCAATAATCGCATAATGTCCAGTTGCAATATATGCTGCACCAAGTTTATCAGCTTGGTTAATAAAGGTGTCCCATTTAACATATGAATTACATCTTACACATGGATTTGGAGTTCTACCTGACAAATATTCATCAACAAAATTATTAATAACTTTTTCCTCAAAATCTTTTGTAAAATCAATCGTGTAGTGTGGGACACCTAATCTTTCACAAACAAGTTTTGCATTATTTATTGATTCAATTGCACAGCAGTTATTTTCTTTTAATGTATTTCCACCAACATTATTATATTCCCATAATTTCATGGTAACACCAATAGCATCATATCCCATTTCAATGATTTTTAGTAAGGCTACAGCGCTATCGACGCCACCTGACATTGCTACTAATACTTTCCCTTTATTTTTCATTATTCAATAATCTCTTTTAATGTATCAACTAGATAGTAAATATTTTTATCTGTAATTTGTTTTCCGATTGAAATCCTTACAGTTTTATTTGCAGTTTCTTCATTAAGCCCAATTGAAAGTAGGGCAGAGGAAGCTTTAGCTGATCCTGATGCACAGGCTGAACCAAATGAAATTGCAATATTTTTCATATCTAAATTTAATAATAAACTATGACCATCGTAATCAAAGAATGTAATATTTATTATTCCTTTTATACGTGGACTACCATTTACTTTATAATTTATTTTTGTTTCGCTTAATAATTTAAAAAATAAACTTTCCATATTATTAATATGAGTTCTATTTTTTTCAAGATCTTCTATAGCAATTTCTAATGCATGGCACATTCCAGAAATCAAGCTAGGGTTTTCTGTGCCTGGTCTTATCCCTTTTTCTTGTCCACCACCAAATATAAAAGGGTTTATAGATATTCCAGATTTAATAAATATAACTCCAATCCCTTTTGGTCCATAAAATTTATGAGCTCCCAGGCTTAGCATATCTATATTTAATTTCTCAAGATTTATTTTTTCTTTCCCTATATATTGCACAGCATCAGAATGGAAAAATATATTTTTATCTTTACATATATCTGAAATTTCTTTGATAGGATTAAGAGTACCTATTTCATTATTAACAGCCATAATTGAAACTAATTTTGTATTTGATTTAATTTCTTTTTTTAAATCTTCTGGATTTATAGTTCCATTGCAATTTGGAACTATATAAGATACTTCTATATTGTTATCTTCTAAGTACTTTGCAACTTCTAAAATAGCAGGGTGTTCGTAAGAAGCTGTAATAAAATGATCTCCCTTTTTAAGGACTCCTCTTAATGCAATATTATTTGATTCAGACCCTCCTGAAGTAAAATATATTTCTGATTGCTTGCAATTTAATAGTTCAGCTATTTTTTTTCTTGATCGCTCAATTATATTATGAGCTTTCTGGCCTGTTTGATGTATGCTAGATGGATTCCCGTAAATATCTTTATTGATTTCATGCATATGGTCAGCTACTCTTAAATCTAATGGAGTAGTTGCAGCAGTGTCAAAGTATAGGTTTTTTGTTTTAATCATTTACAACGATAAAATTAGAAATCAATTTTCATGCCCTGTTTTGAGGCAACTGAATTTTTAAATGCTTTTTTTGCTTTATTTTCAATTTCTAATAATTTGTCATCACTATATAAAGGGTTATAGTGATATAGTATTGCTTTGTTGACATTTACTTTTTTAGCAAGATTGATTGTAGTTTCCCATGAACTATGCCCCCAACCTTTATGATTAACTAAATCTTCCCTAGAAAAATGCGAATCATGTATTAGTATATCAGCATCTTTAGCAATAGATTCAACATTTTTGTTAAAATGATTTTTAGGATGTTCGCAGTCAGTAGTATAAACAATATTAAAACCATTTATATCAATTTTATATGAAGTTGCATACCCAGGATGAGGGTGAAGCGCATATGATAAAGATGTTTCAGCGTTTATTTGCAGAGGTTCGCCATCTAAATCTATAAAATTAATTTTTGCTTGTAATATATCTAAGCCTACTGGCCAAAAAGTAGAATCTAAAATTTTATCTGAAAAGCTTTTTGTCGATGTGCTTTTGTTATAACCATAGATATTTATTGTATACGATTTGTCAAATAGAGGTGGGAATGTTAAAAATCCCATAATATGATCAAAATGAAAATGACTTAAAAAAATATTAATTGTTTTTGGGCTATTAGGATCTTCTATAATCTCTTTTCCTAAATTTCGTATTCCAGAACCCATATCAAAAATAACAATGTCATTATTTGAAATGCGAACTTCTACACAAGAAGTATCACCTCCAAATTTCATTTTATCTTTATCAGCTGTTGGGTTGGAGCCACGTACTCCCCAAAATTTAATATATTTACTTGTCATTCAATCCTTGAAAATTTGTTTGTGCAAAGTATATATTAATACAATTAAATTATTACTTTGTCAACATATAAATTAAATGAACAATATATCAAAAGCAAATAATCTTTATCTAATACTATCGGGGATTTTTATTGCATCTCTTGTTTCATGCAATTTGATTTTTCAAAAATTCTTTGAAATTGAGATTTGGCTGCCTTTTATTGGTAATTATACTTTTTCTCAATCTGTAGGATTATTACCATATCCTATTACGTTCTTAGTTACAGATATAATTTCTGAAATTTATGGCAAAGATAGAGCAAATCAAGTTGTCACATCTGGCCTTGTAGCCTCAATATTTATGCTTATTGTTGTATCATTGGCTGATATTATTCCGATGGCTCCGTGGTCACCTGTTGACAGTGATACTTTTCATAAGGTGTTTGGACTTTCAGCTGCTGCAGTTTTTGCTTCTATGATGGCATATCTTTTTGCTCAATACGTAGATATTAGAATATTTCATTTTTGGAAAAGATTAACAAAAGGGAAACATTTGTGGCTTAGAAACAATGCCTCCACTGTATTTTCTCAATTTATTGATACTGGCTCTGTTTTATTTTTGTTGTGTTTTTTTGGTGTTATTGGCTGGGATAGATTTGGGATATTATTATTAAATGGCTTTTTATTTAAAGTATTTTTCGCTGCATTTGACACGCCTTTTGTTTATATGATTGTCTATTATCTTAGAAAAGAATTCAATCTCAAAGAGAATGAAGATTTGGGTAGCTTTAATTAATTTAAAGCTCTATTTACAACCTCAATAATATCAATAATATTAATTAAATGGTCTCTGTTTACATCGGCTTTATATAAATAAAAAATAGAATAACTTTCATTAGAGCTTAAAACATAGTTGATTATAGCAATAATATCCTGAATGTTTAAAGTATTATCTAAGTTTATATCTCCCACATTCATAGGAATACTAAATTCAAATTCACTTTTAGTTGCCTTGTAAGATTGGTGATTAGAAAATTGAAGTTCAAGAACAATATTTTTATTGTAATCTACTTCCATTATATTTGCGGCAATATTAGGTTGGTTACAATTTCCCCAATTTATAAAAGTATTTTGATTTGGAAGTCTTTGAGCGCTACCCATAGAAAAAGATGTATAATCGTATGGATTTTTGAATTCCCAAACTAATCTAGCCGTTTTATTAACTTCATCTAATTCATATTCAACCACTCTTGATATATTATTCCTGTGTAAATTGGGAGCAAAAGTACGATTATCAAAAATCAACAAATTGCCATTTTCTAGTCTAGTTACATCATGTTGTGAATATGTGCCATTTAATGGATCGTCTAAAATTTGGAATTCATTTAAAGGACCTCCTAAAATCCAAATAAGCTCACCACTCAATCTATTGATTTTTATTATCTCACTAGATGTCCTATTAGATAAAATCAGATTATTATCATGATCTATCTCAATACTATTTCCATGCATCCATATGAATCCATCTATTAAGTTTTGTGAGAAAAGGGTGCTTGCGTAATCATAAATATTTAAATGTTCTGAAGCGTCCCAATCAAAAATTAAATTATGATCTAAGTCGAACTCTTGTATTCTTAGAATATCGTTTACAAGTTGAAATTCACTAGCTCCAATGCTTGATAAGTCCATGACTTTTGAATCGTAAGATTGTAGTATGTATGTATTATTATCTGTAATTATCATATCATGGAAGTCTGTAAATCCTCTAGTACACTGAATCGAGTCAACTTCTGTCATTGTATGATCAGCAACAATCCAAAATGGATTATTCAATATATCATTTGGCTTATGATAGAATGTTAGTTTTGAGTTATTAACTTTAAAATCAACTCCCTTGTTATCATTGTTGATAATCCAATAATAACTCAAATCATCATCTAGTATTGACATGTAACTATCTTCTTCCACTGAATGAATAAAAATTTTTGCAGGATAAGGGTTTGTATTGCTTACTACAGAAAATGGAGGAGCACTTATTAAAAACGTTAATAGAATTATTAATAATAATTTCATATTAATAATTTATTAATCATTATTGATTTTTTAATTTCAAGTTACATTGTTTTACATAAAGTCAATAAATTTAATGAGACTAAAAAAATAATTATAATTTATATTTGTAGGAATTTTTTGCAGTTTTTAATATTCTCGTTTATTTATATGATTGATTATTATCTTAGAAAAGAATTTAATCAAATATAGAATAAAAGCACAGGTGGTTTAAATTAATTTAAAATTCTATTTACAAGTTCAATAATATCAATAATGTTTATAGCATGATCTAAGTTCGGATCAAGCTTATAAAGATGAAATATTGAGTTTTCATTAGGAGCATTTAAAACATAATTTACTGCAAATATAATATCTTGAATATTTAATGAATCATCTAAATTTGTGTCACCTATACCCATTGGAATATTAAATTCAAAATTACTCTTTGTCACTTTATAAGATTGGTAGGCGTCATATTGGATCTCAAGAACAATATTTTTGTTATAATCAACTTCCATAATATTCGCTCCTAAGCTTACACCTTCGATTTGTATGGTTCCCCAATTAATGAGCGTGTTTCCATTTGGCAATCTTTGAGCGCTACCCATAGCTTTGCTTTTGTAATCATATGGGTTTTGATATTCCCAAACAAGTGTTGCTATTTTATTTGTCTCATCAATTTGATATTCTACTGCTCTAGAGGTGTGAGGGGTGTGATAATTTCCATTATCAAAAATAAGAATATTTCCATTTTCAAGCCTTGATACATCATGTTGCCAGCTTACGCCATTAAAAGGATCATTTAAAATTACAAATTCATTTGTAGGACCACCCATAATCCAAATCACATCGCCAGTTTGTCTATCAATTTTTATTATTTCACTGCTTTTTCTATTAGATATAATGAGGTTGTTATCATAATCTACTTCGATACTGTTCCCATGCATCCACTCAATTTGACCTGGAATATTTCCTATAAATAAATTATTTTCATAATCATAAATATTTAGATAATCAGATGCAATCCAGTCAAAAATTAAATTATGATTTAGATCAAATTCTTGAATTCTTAATATTGAAGATACAACTTGAAATTCACTCCCCCCAATACTACTCAAATCAAACACTTCATCATTATATGATTGCAATATATATGTATTATTATCTGTTATAATCATATCATGATAATCAGTTAGACCTTGCGTGCATTGGATGCTATCTATCTCTACCATATTCTGGTCTGCTATAATCCAATATGCCTGGTTTGACCCATAGTATGGTTTATGAAAAAAAGAGAGTTTGGAATTGTTGTATTTAAAATCCATGCCTTTGTTTTGATTATTTACTATCCAATAATAATTTAGAGATGTGTCTAAAATAGACATGTACTCTGACATGGAATGAATAAATATTTTTCCAGGGTAGGGATTGTTGTTGGTAATAACACTAAATTCTGGCTGTGCCATTATAAATGTTGTTAATAGTATAAAAAATAGTTTTTTCATAATTAGTACAATTTAAAAATACTTTATAATTAGTATGGTTTATATTAAAGAATCGTTACATATTTTTACATTAAAATAAAAAAAAAGTGTTTTTTATATAAAAGTTTCATATATTGTACACCCCTTATAATTGGGGATAGTGCGGATTATATATATTTAAACATAGTATTATTTTTGTAGTGATTTAAGTGATGTATGTCACATTAAATTGTAAAATTATTCTACAAATTTGATGCAGTGTATAATTTTATAATTAAAAGATTTTGAAATAAAATTGACTAATAACTTAAAAAGATAAACTCGAGGAGGAGTGATGAAATCTAACGTTAATAAATTAATGATAACAGTATGGTGTTTTTGTTTAGCAAGTTTTATTTTTGCTGAACCTCAAAGATTTGGTGATAGTATAATTGATAGAGATCAATTAATTGAATCTAGAGAAGATAAATTGAGGTATGCTGAGTGGGAAAAAGCTAATCCTAATTATCAGCCTACAGTAATTAAAATTGAAAAAAATGAAGATTCGTATAGAAATTCTGGATGTGATTGGTCTGGGAATACATTTGGCTCTTCAAATATTGCTAGTGATGGTGGTACTGATTTAACTACTTGTAATTATGCAGGGGAAACTCATGTAGCAACAGTTCAAGAGGGCTGGACATATACATTTACTACATGCCATGCAGCGAATTATGATGCATTCGATTCTCAATTAACTTTATTTGATAATAATCAAGTTGAATTGGATTATAATGATGATGACAGTAGCTGTGCTGGTGATGGTTATTTATCTACGATAACATGGACTGCTACATATAGTGGAACAGCTTATGTTCAAATTAATACATATGATGATATGTATAATGACTGTATGACAGATAGTTCTTGCCACTACTTTCATGTGACTGGCGATGCTCCAACTGTTTTAGGTTGTACTAATCAAGCAGCATGTAATTACAATGTATCAGCTAATTTAGATGATGGATCTTGTGTTTTACCTCAAGGTTGTGAATCAACTCCTTCTGTAGTTGATGGGACTGGTACGTGTGTAGATACAGATGCTGATGATGATGGTGTTTGTGATGGAGATGAAGTAGCTGGTTGTGATGTTGTTGGTGATTGTGCTTATAACTCTTCTGCTACTGATAGTGATGATACTCAGTGTGCAGGAGTCCCTTCTTCAGCATGTGATTCATGCCAAGCAGCTGTGCCAGGTGTTGATGCTGTTTATACTGATGGTAGTTGGAGTGATACTTTTTTGGGCTCAACTTACGTTTGCTCTGATTTAAATCCTGCTTATGATTGTGGATGGTGGGATTCTGGTGAGCTTGAACAATGCATAGTATGTGGAGGTGGAATTTTAGTATCAGATGCAGTTGCTGCAGTTGATGCTGCTGTTATTGATGGTGATGGTGATGATGACGGTATTTGTAATGATGTAGATACTTGTGATGGTGTTGTAGATAGTTGTGGCGTGTGTGCTGGTGGAAATGCATCTCTAGATTGCGCAGATACTTGTTCTGGTACATTAGAGGCAGGAACATTTACTCTTTATATTTCATATACTGATGATGATACTCAAAATGAAATATATACTTTAACAGCTAGTGGTTATAACTGGTTAGTTTCAAATTGCTCAAACTTTGCTGCTGAGGGAAGTGCTGATACTTCTGTTTCATTTTCAGCTGATTGTGATTTAACAAGTGATTTTTGGGCTGGAGCGGTATCTTTATCTTTAACTGTTGATGATTTAGCTGCAGGTACTGGAAGTATGAGTTTATCAGGAAGTGGTCTTTCTACTTCTGTTTCTGGTTCAGTTGATTTAAGTAGTGTTGGTAATACACTTACTGGTTCTACTCAAGCTACTACAGTTGGTGGCGCAACAGCAGATGCATGTGGAACGTGTGATACAGACTCTTCAAATGATGTTGGAGATACTGATGGTGACGGTGCTTGTGATACAGTAGATGCAGAGCCTGATTGTGCTACAAATGACACAGATGATTGTGGTGATTGTGGTGGTGGTAATGCTGCAATGGATTCTTGTGGTGTATGTGATGGTGATGGTTCATCTTGTATTGTAGGATGTCAAGATAGTACAGCTTGTAATTATAACCCTAATGCAGGTGTTGCTGGGGATTGTTCTTATTTAGATGGCTGTGGACAATGCGGTGGTAGTGATGTTGTTGATTGTGCAGATCTTTGTGAAGGAAGTTTTGAAGCGGGGACATTTACTTTAGCTGAAGTAGCAGGTGAGTGGAATTTATCTGCTTCTGGCTCTAATTGGACAGTTGATAGTTGTTCAAATTATACAGCAAGTGGTGCTGATGGAAGTAATTTAAGTTTTTCTGCTAGCTGTGTTGTTTCAAGTTCAATATTTAATGGTGATGTTACTTTAACATTAGGTTTGTCAGATGTTGCTGATGATAATTCTGCAACAGGAACAGTTTCATTATCAGGTTTAAATTTTTCAGCTTCTGCCTCAGGTAGTGTTGCAGATGTATCAGGATTCCCTTCTATATCAGGAAGTGTTGATGCCTTTTCAACAGGTAATACTCCTGATTTAGATGGTGATGATTTATGTGATGATGTTGATAGTGATGATGATGGTGACGGCGTGGCAGATGATGTTGATTGTGATGATGCTGATGCTACTGTTGGTGCTGCAGCTCAATATTATGATTGTGCTGGTAATTGTTTAGCAGATGCTGATACTGATGGAGTTTGTGATGAATTAGAAGTTGTTGGATGTTATGATACTAACGCAAACAATTATAATGCAAATGCAACTGATGTAGGTCCGTGTACATATAATTCATGCTCTGATTGGGGTGGAACTGGTTGCTTGTGGGCTGATGGAAATGTGTGGTCTGAAAGTGATTGGGCATATGATGCAAATGGAGACCCTCTTAATGGTTGGTGGGATTGCGAACCATGGAATGGAAATAGTGTTTGTGGTTATTCTGAAGTTACATTTGTTGTTAACACAGCTGGATCAGCTGAAGCAGCAAATATATCAGGGGTAGGAATGTTTGGTCCTTACAACGGATGGGGTAGTTCAGATGTATTAGCTGATGATGGTACGGGTCAATATTCAAAAACATTATATTTTAAAGCTGGAGATGTTGAATATAAATTTTACAATACTGCTGACGCTGCAGATCAAGAGAGCCTTCTTGATTTTGGAACAACACCTCTAGGATGGGATGAAAATGGTAATCCTTATTTTGCGTATTTAAATGCATCATGTGGAACATGGTCAAATGGTAACGCAGCTACAGATTACTGGTCATATGCAAATCGTATTGTTACAATAACAGATGCTGATATTAATAATACAAAAACTGTAACAGCGTGTTATGGTAGTTGTAATGAAGCTTGTGTGGCTAGCTGTACAGATGCAACTTCATGTAACTATGTCCCTGATGTTAATTATGATTCAGATGATGGTTCATGTCTACAAACAGATACATGTGGTTTCTGTGGTGGTGGAGATGCTAACCTTGATTGCGCTAGTGATTGTTCAGGTTCACTGTCTGATGGTACAGTAACTGAAGTTCCTGGAGTTTCAATGAGTGGTTCTGGTGCTGATTGGACTTTAGATGGTTGTGTTGTTGCTTCTACTAGCACTGTTGATAATAGTTTCTTGCAAACAGTTTCTACAGTTTATGATTGTAATTTTGATAGTAATGTATTTGTTGGTTCTGTCTCTGTTTCTTCAGAACAAAATATAATTGCAGGCACTACTACACCTACCACAGCTTTATTTAATTTAGTTGTTGATGGTGGTATTAATTTTGGATTTTCAAGAGCTGCTGCTATATCATCATTTGATGCTAATGGAATTGTTGGGTCACTTGGTGCTGAAGCTTTTGGATTAGTAGGAACTGGTGTTGATAACAAAGGTACAGATTGTAATCAAGATTGTGGTGGTTCAGCTGCTGTTGATTTATGTGGTGTTTGTGCTGGCGGTAATACTGTTGAAGTAGCAAACGAAGATAATTTAGGTTGTGGTTGTTTTAATGATGGTCCACTTTCATACTGGGTTGATTATGATGCTGATGGTTTAGGTGAAAATGGCACTTTGGCAACTGAGCTTTGTTTACCAACTGATAGTTGTGATACTGTAGCTGGTGGTTGTAATTATGGTACATCTGGTACTTACACTGTTCCTGGTGAATGTACTTCTGATGCAACATGGTCTGATTCATGGGGTGATGATTGTGCTGATTATGAGGGAACTCCTTCTTGGTGCGGAACTGAAGAATCAGAAACTGCTTGCTGTGTATGTGGTGGTGGAACATCAACTCCTGATGTAACATATACTTGGGTATTAAATGATACTGATAGTGATGATGCATGTCAATCTAATACTCATGATTGTGATGGTGTATGCGATGGTCCTGGTGTTTTAGCATCTGGATCAGGAACGACTGATACTGGTTGTTGTGCTAGTGGTGCTGTTGATTGTGCAGGTGATTGTGATTCAAATTTATATAATACTGGTGTAGATGGCATTGGTACAGATTGTGATGGTTCATGTGGCGGTGATGCACAATTACAATCTTTTACATGGATGGCTGGAGATTGGGATAGTGAGACATCATGGTTTTTATATGATTCTGCAGGTACCTTGATTCACTCTGATGAAGATGGAGGTACTCCAGGTGTATCTATGCCTGATGAAGGTTGTTTCTTAGCAAATGAAGATTATACTTTAGAGCTTTGTGATACTTTTGGCGATAGTTGGAATGATGCTATACTTAGCATTGGAGATGAATCATATTATGGTCCTTATGCTTACATGGATGGAGGAGAGTGTCTTTCTTCTGGATTTAGTTTGTCTGGAGATGGTGGTTGTAATAACGCTTCAGCAAGTAACTATAGTGATGCTGCAGACTGGGAGAATGGAACATGTTTACATACTGCTACACCTCCTTCGGGTCTGGTAGTAGAGCCATTAGATGGTGGTCCTTCACCTTACGAAGATGAAGTAGGATTTAAACTTACTTGGAATACTGTTGATTATGCTGAAAGATATGTTTTAGCTTGGTATGATCAGACAGAAGCTCCTGAAATAGGAGATGCTTGTACAACTTCACTTAATTATCCTGGTGTAATTGGATGTGATGGTTTAAGTTGTATAGATGCAGATTGGTTAACAGATTCATATTGTTCATCTTCTTTAAATTGCGTAGAACATTCATGGGATAATGAAAATTGCTGTGAATATAGTGATGTATGGCAATCTGATGATCCAACTGCGCTTTGTTATGAAGCTCCAGCAGAGGTTTGTTACAATTATACTGTGAATATGTTTGATAGTTGGGGTGATGGATGGGATACATTTGCATTAACTGTGGGAACTGATT
>CEWO01015564.1_pt1 | contig 16112 bp, 8 predicted proteins | sample 361561 | NCBI WGS metagenome assembly CEWO01 (sample SAMEA2623627, study PRJEB7988) | marine metagenome | isolation source: saline water (ENVO:00002010), including
TTTACAGGCGGAAGAACTCCTGAAGAAATAAATGCTGCAAGAGCAATTATTGAAGGTGCTGCACAAGGACAGCTTTCAGAAGGAGCTACGATTCCAACTCCTGCGCAAGTAGATACTACAATTTCTTCGGATACCATGCAAATGGATCCTACTCGTCAAGCACAAGCTTCTGCTGTATTAGATCCCGGACAACGTATAGGTTATGATCCGAGTACAGGTCAAGCAGTTACAGGAACAACACCTGAAGGGTTTGATGCTGGAAGATATGATGCAACAATGGTTGCTGATCAAACACCGATTGTTGATGCACAGACAGGTGAATGGAGTGCTGCTGGTATTGCAAACATGCAGAGCCAAGCACTAACAAAAGCAGCACAAGGTATTGACTTCACAGACGAACAGAAAGTAAGAGGTCTTACAGAAAGAGTTGTCGGTGAAATGGATGCCGAAGCTAAGATGAATGCAGTTAAAGTTGCAGGTACAGATTTACCAAGAGTCTTAAGAGCTAAGAAACAACTAAGACGAGCAGGTTTAACAGAAGAACAAATTAATTTAATAGGGGATAATCCAGATCTTTTAGAAGATGAACTTATGGATTATACCGAAGAACAACGCGGTATGATTGCAGGTCTTCCAGATGAAGCCTTGGTTTCTACACAAATGAATGCATTGTTAGAAGGCATGGAGTCTGGAGAAATTCCAGCCTTTGCTAGACCAGCCGTTGCAGCAGTAAATGAAATACTGGCACAACGCGGATTGGATGCTTCTACAGTAGGCAGAGATGCGCTGTTCAATGCAATTATACAAAGTGCTATGCCTTTAGCACAAAGCAATGCACAGTCTATAAAAGAAAGTGTATTTTCACAAAGAGGCATAGAAGCTCAAGCAGAGCAAATGAATGCTCAGATGGCACAACAAAGAGCCATGACAAATTCAGAAAGAGTATTTAATTTAAACATGGCACAGTTTAGCGCAGATCAACAACGAGCTTTGTCTAACAGTAAGTTCTTACAGACTACAAGCCTAACAGAAGTAGCCAACGATCAACAAGCATCTATACAAGAAGCAATGTCAATGGCACAATTAGACTTGGCAACTCTTGATTCTAATACAAAACTTGTGGCACAGAATGCTCAGACCATGTTACAAAGAGACATGGCAAACTTAAACAACAGACAACAGGCTGAAGTATTAACAAGTCAATTGAGACAACAAGGACTGTTAAGTGATCAATCTGCACAGAATGCTTCTCAACAATTCAATGCAACAAGTGAGAATCAAACAAATCAATTCATGTCCAGCATGGCAGCTAACATGGAACAGTTTAATAAGACACAACAAAATGCTATGACTCAGTTTAATAAGACACAAGAGAATCAAGCAAAAGCTTTAGAAGAACAAGCAGAACTAGATGTTGCTAAGTATGATGCACAACTGTCTACACAGATTGATCAGTTTAATTCACAACAAGAGTTTGCACGAGAACAGTTTAATACACAGAATGCACAAGCCGTAGAACAATCAAATGTTGCGTGGCGCAGGCAGTCTAATACAGTTAATACTGCAGCTATTAATGCAGTCAATCAACAAAATGCACAGAATGCTTTTGGACTAAGTACACAAGCAATGTCTTTCCTTTGGCAAGAGTTAAGAGATCAAATGGATTATTCATTTAAAGCTTGGGATAATGATCAACAGCGTAAAGCTTCATTGATGGTAGCAGCCTTAGGAAACGAAGGTGCATCGTATGAAGGTAAAAACTGGCAAAGTAATTTAACAGGAATGACAAATATAATGAATACATTCTTAAATCCCGGAGGAGGATAATCATGGGACTACTGAGTAAAATATTTAAACCTTTTAAAAAGATCGTAAGAAAAGTAGGAGGCGCAATTAAAAGTGTAGGTAAAATAATAGCTAAACCTTTAAAAGCAGTTCTTAAACCAATCGGTAAATTTTTTGGCAAGCTAGGACCTATTGGAACTATTGCTCTTGGATTTCTATTGCCCGGAATAGGAGGGGTCATGGGGTCTTGGTTACAAGGAGCAGGCTCTGCGTTTCAAGGATTATTCCAAGGAATGCCAAAAATATTTAATGCTATAGGTAAAATTGGAAATGCAATACAAAGTGCTGCTAAATGGGGTGGTGATTTGTATGGTAAAACAGTTGGACATGTTTTTGACAGTATTTCAGGAGCTATAAAAGGAGGAGTAGACTGGCTGACAAACGGTAAAGCTACTGACTTTGGTAACTGGTGTAAAACTTTTACAGAAAAAATAAGTTATAAAGGCGAAGGTTTTCAAAAATTAAATGCAGACGGAACTCTTTCAGCTTTTAATGATGTAACAGATGCTGCAGTAGAAGCTACAAAAAGTTTAACAATTGAACCAGTTGAAGTAACTGCTCAGTATAGAAGACCTGAAGGAATGTCAGATGCAGATTTTACAACATATAAACCATCAGCAGAAAGTTTGGAAGCAGGACGTGTAGCTAATCTTGAATCGGTAAAAGGACCTATAAGAGAAGGAGTTGACTGGGTAACAGATAAAATTAAAGCTGTACAAAGTAGTACCGCAGGAAAAGCTTACGATGTTTATAGTACAGTTAGTAGTTATTTGCCGTCAGATCCTTCTAGAATGAGAATGCCCGGCACACAAGGAGCTAGTGCATTTTCAATGTTAGGAAACATGCCTACTGCTTTTGGTTCTTCGGATAATTTTATGACTATGGATACAAATCAATTTAATAATTCTTCTACTTTTTTAGAGTTATTAGGTAAGTATGCAGGAGGTTTTGGAGCAACACTGACACCACGTATGGAAAATCCTTTTGGTTTCGTAAACGGATTAGGTGGTTATGCTTATACTCCTGAAGATGCTGTTATGTCTGGTAGTGGAGGAAACTAATGTTAGACCAACAAGCAATTGAAACTATGCGTCCTTTTGATGGACCTATTCCGGGACAGTCCTTAACAAATAGTCCCGAAAGTACTCAGCCTTTTGAAGGACCACCTGAGTATACTAATGTGAGAGAAGCAACACAAGCAATATTTATGAGTTTGCTTGAAGAAGAAATGTTAGTAGAAGTTTCTCGTATGATGTCAGAAGGAACACCAGTAGGCGATATAACTAAAATGCTTCTTGTTTCAGGATTATCACAAGGAAAATTTAATGCTGATTTAATGCTTCTTCTTGTAGAACCTGTGATGTATATGTTATTAGCTATTGCAGAAAAAGTAGGAATTACAAATGTTATTATAAATAGAGGAGATGATCTTGAAGCAGAACTTGATGATCCTTTAACAGAAGAAGAAATACAAGCAGATGCAGAGCAAGGAAAAGAGATGCGTAATATGTTGACAGGAAAAGAACCTCAAAGATTTTCTGATTTAAAAGTTAATGTTGCTCCTAATCAATTAGATCAAGAATTAATTGCTCAACTAGAAAACATAGATGTATCTAGTATTAAAGAAAGTTTAATGTCTAGACCGCAAGCACCTGAGATGGTAGAAGAAAGTTTAATGGCAAGGAGATAAAATGGCTGAAGATAATACAAACTTAGAAGAAATAATGTCTAATTGGGACAGTATGGATATTGGTGAACTCGGTACATCCTTACTAGCACGTAAAGCAACAATGGACAAAGCTTCTGCTAAACGAGCTAGGAAACAAGAAAAGCGTGAAATGGCGATGGGTGTTCTTATGGCAGGACAAGCTTTGTTTGCCAATGCAGCTAATAAAAGAATTGTAGAAAGAAGAAGAACTGGAGATTTAGATATGGCAAATTCTGCAGATGAACTTAGTCAATTAAAATCAGCCAGTAATATTTATGGTATTTTAGATACAATGGAAGCTAGTTCTGGAAATAGTTTCGTAAATAAAGATGGTTCGTTAAAAATTTCAGACGTTAGTAATATTTATGGTGACTATCAAACACCTGCATGGCAAGACTACTTAGAAAACAATCAACAATATTATTCACAATTAAGAAATTCTATAGAACCTCAACTTGTTTCACATTTAAAAGATAAAGGCAGAGGAGACTTAATTAATCATCCTAAATTTCCGGCACTTGCTGATCAAATTGTGCCTGAAATCATAGGCAGTTTTCTAATAAACAGAAAAGATTTTGTAAGGCGAGGATCAGACTTGGTGGGAGAAGGTTACATAGAAAATAAAAAGCTATTTGAAAAGCTTGGTGGATTATCTTTATCAAGACTAAATCAAGTTAAAAGCAATAGAGTTGATAGAGATGTTAGAAAACTTCAAAGCGATGGTAGTCTACTGAACTTAGATAATTATGTTGGAGCGTTAAGTTTCTTAGCAGGAAAAGATCAACCAGAAAACAGTGTTTTTCGAGGAATAGATTCTTATTTAAACACAGGAATAGGTGTTTCTTTAGCAGCACTTAATATAGAACAACAAGTTAATCCTTTAATAGATAAAATGACTGAGTTACCTGTTTTTGGGGACTATAAAAAAATAGCAAATTCTCAGGAACTAAGCGATACTAAAGGCTTAATATTGAAGATGCTAATAGGAGAAGGTCCTGAGACTATTTATAATATGGAAAGAAATAATCAAATAAACTCAGGTATTTCACCATATAGAGCAACTAGATTTAATGAAGGAGTCATTGCAACTAAAGCTGCATTAAGCTATGCTGCAATATCAGAACTACAAAGAAGATATCCGGGTTCTAAACAATTTAAAAGACCAAGCATTTATAAAAAATCAAATATATTTGGTAGAGGAAAGCAAGGAGAAATTTTCCGAAAAGGTAGAAGATTCGTAGATCCTGTAGTATCAAAGATACCTAAGGTAAAAACAATAGGAGCTATAGGTACAGCATTAGCAGCTTTTAGTTCGCCAATATTTATGAAATCTCATATGGCTATATTGCAAGATGAACTAGCAGCTAATCCATCAGTAGCAAATACGTTGGCAGACACAGCTACTGCTTGGTATGTAAAACTAAAGAATCCTAAAGAAGCAGAGTTTAACAGAGCATTTTTTGGAGGTGATAAAGTAATTACAAATGATGAACATTTAATGAGAGCTTCTATTGCATATACATTAGCTAGTAGTGTTAAAGATGTAAGGACATTTGCAGATTCTTCTGAAGGACGGCAGCAAACAGGAAGACCAAGTAGAGGCGGTAAATGGCTTGGAGATAGTAGAAACTTTATCATTGATGTTGAGCCAATGAATAATATGCTTGAAAGAAAATTTACAATTAAAGATGGTCAGTTTGTGGCTGAACAAGAATTTTTAAAATTAGATAATCCGTTAGATAGAGGCAAAGCAATGAAAGCTGAGTTTGAGTATATATTAAAACAAGCGCAGGATGGAGGGTTGTCTCAAGATGAAGCAGATATATTATTAGAAAACTTTGTATATAATACAGATGCTGCGTCAGTATATAATGAAATTTTAGATTTCAGTACAGAATTTACAAATGCGGAAATTATACAACAACTTAAAGATTTATCAACATCTAAAGGAACTATATACGATTGGATGGAAAGATATAGCACTACTGATTTAAGTAAAGGACAGTACAAAAGATTTGATGTTCCAGAAAAATAAGGAAAAGAAATGAGCAACGCAACTATTGCATTACAAAAATATCTTGACCTAACCCAACAAGAAGACTTACAAGAAGAGCTAGAAGATAAAGGTCTTCCACCTCTTCCTTCAGAATTACAGGAAAAATATCTTAATCCTAGTCAGTCTACTGCTTATGGTATTGATGTAAATAAAGGATTAGTTCCTGCAGATTTACAAGAATCTTACGTGCAAGGGTTTTCAGACCGAGCAACCAATCCTCTTTTACAACTACCATCAAAATATTCACTATCAGATCTTGAAAAAGATCCTGAGTTTATTATTCGTGCCGAGCGATTCATGGAAGAAATCGGCAGCAAAGAAGATATTTTTGAATATTTAAGAGATCCCCAATTTAGTATTTCATCTGCTGTGCAAAGATCAGTAGAGGTCGGACAGTGGTCAGATCAAGCAAAAGAAGACTATGCTTGGCTAGATAATACTTTTGCCAATGCAGACTTAGAAGGCTTTAAAGAAACAATGGGAATGATTAAAGATCTTTCAATAGATTTAGTATTCGATCCTGTAAATTGGTTAGCTGCTTTGTTTGCTGCACCTTCTGCAGGACTGTCTTTATCTGCGCGTACAGCTTTAAACCAAGCAACAAAAGAAGGATTAAGAAAAATAAGCAAGTCTTCGGCTGGTCGTTTAAAAGATGTTGCAAGAGGTAGAGCATTAGAAGCTGGTAAGAAAACAGGACAATATGGTTTAGCAGAGGGTGCTGCCTACGCAGGTGCGCATGATTTCTTTTTACAAGGTTCTGAAAAAGAATTAGGCTTAAGAGAAAACATAGACTTAACACAAACTGCTTTAGTGGGTGGTATTGGTGCAGCTTTAGGAGGTATTCTTGGAGGAGGAATAGGAGCATACACTGCCTATTCTCCAATGTTGAAAACAAATCTATGGAGATATGCAAACTCAACAGGAATCCATCAGTCTACAAGAGGAACAAACAAGTCTCCTATTAAAGCTAAAGATTTAAGAACTGCTAATTATAATAAGTGGGCAGATGAAGAATTAATAGAACACGGTCAAATATTACAAGGTTTGTCTGATCAAGGATTATTTCGATTACAAGAGTTATATCCTGAAGGAATTTTAGATAAGCCACAAATAAAATTAACAAGAAAAACTCCTAAAGGAAAAGCTTGGGCATTTTATAATAAAAAAGATAATGTTGTTACTATCAACATGGTTGAGCTAGAGAAAAGATATGCTGATAAAGCATGGACTAAACCAGCACTTAAAGGAGTAAAACCTCTTCCTGAAAATAGTTTTAAAACACTAGAAGAGTTTAGAGATTTTGTTTTATACCATGAAGCTTCCCACTCTTATATGAAAAAAGGTGCAAAAGAAAGTAAAGCAGCTTATGAAAATAGAACAAACGAATATGCTCTTCAACTTTTAAAAGGAGAAACTCCTGTAGATCCTACAGAAAATCCTTTAGGAATAAGAGATCCTTTAGAAAGAACTAAGAAAGAACTAGACATTGGAAGAAAAAGTGGTGAACTTACTGGAGGACAGTATTGGCTTAAGCGAGCTATACTAGGTTATTATGGTAAATCAACTTCTATATTAGCAGATGCAGCAAAAGACTCTGTAGACTTACAGCGTTTTCTAGGACAGTTAAGATATGATTGGAACCACACTTTAGCAAAAGGTGTCGATAAAGTTCAAGAATATACATACGAAGAAGGAGTATCTAGATTATCAAGCCAATGGAAAGTAGGTTTAGACAAAGCCATTAGACCTTTGTTAAGAGCAACCTTTAAAGAAGGAGATACATTAGGTAGTAAATTTAGCAATGTATTTAATGATACTCTTAAACACGATGAGAACGAACAGTTACTTCGTCTTCTATGGGAACCAGACTCACCTTCTGTTACTTATAAAGATATTAATGGAAAACTTAAAACTGTATACATTAAAGGGGAAGGAGAGGCAGTAGATCCTGCTAAAGAATATGTTTCTAGTTCTGTTATAAAAGCTGCAAAAGACATTAAAGGTGTTACAGATCAAATTGCAGCCGAAGCGATTGATGCTGGCTTAATTACAAAATTTCAAGTTGTTGAAAAATACTTTCCAAGACAATTTCAACACGATAAAATTGTAGCAAATAAATCTAAATTTATTAGTATTATTGCAAACTCTAGTCATGCAAACCCTGCAAATGCCTATGCTTCTAATAAATATTCAATAGTTTCAGAAGCTCTTGATAAAAGAGGAAGGTTAAAAGCTAAGCTGCAAAAAGATTTAAAGGAACAAGGTTTTGAATCTCAGCGTGCAGGAAGGTCTTGGAAAAATGTCACTGAAGATAATATTCAACTTTTAGAGCTTGAATCCTTATACGCTTATTCTGCACAAAAAAATAACACAAGAATAGTTTCTCGTCTTTCAAAAAGAGATGGAGGACATTGGGTAGATGAAGATTATTTTGAAGGACGAAACTTTCTTCAAGAAGCAATGGATGGTTTTGGAATTAAAACAAAACTTGAAATAGATAGCGTACTCGGAAATCAAGTAAGTGATATAGAAGTGCAACTAGCTCTTGGTGCTAACTATAAAAAAGTTTGGGACAAAGCTAAAGGACTTAAAGCAGAAGCAATTGTAGATAACATGCTTAAAAAAAGAGAAATGGAATTTATGGATTCTGCATATCTTGAAGCAATGAATTTTAACATAACAAGAACTCAAGGCAGTTTTAAAAATAGAGTTTTTGATGATATTCCTGATCAAAATTTATATACTGTTGATGGAAAATTAGAGAAAGAAGGCTTTGAAGATTTTATAGACAGAGATGTTAATAGAGTTTTATCTAATTATACTATGAGTTCTGCTCGCACAATTTCCAGAGCAAGGGAGTTTGGTAAAAGTGAAAGTGTTTTTCAAACGAGATATATTGAACCTATTAGACAACAACTAGACAATGCAGGATTTTCTGAAGAAGAAAGAAAAGAAGTGTTAGCTAGAGTCAAATTACTTTATAAGAGAACAACTGGATTAGATGTTCCTACATGGGAAGATGTTCTTAATGATCAAAAATTAGGTCAGAAAGTAACTACAATTACAGACTGGGCAAAAACAAGTCAGCAACTTGCTCACTTACCGTTAGCTACTTTGTCAAGTTTAACTGAGCCACTTATTCTTTTAAGTCGTATTGACAATCCTAATGTTATAAGCCGAGAAGGTTTTGAAACAGGAAGAACAATTGCCGAATCAATTGCAAAAGGAATTAGAAAAGATTTAGACAGGACAACACGCGCAATTCAAAAATTCAAAGGTAAGAAAGTCTATGGTATGAAAGATATAGACGATGAAGCGTGGAGAGAATTATATGAAGCAGGTCTTGCATTAGAACAAGCAACCATGCAAAGATTAGAAGGTTTGTACGGAGAAGCTCCAAGAAATGCTGTACATAGAGGAGTTCAAAATGCTTTCTTTCATGTTAATCTTTTGACACAATGGACAGGCGCAGTACAGCTTGCAGCTTTCACAACTGGTAAAAAAATAATAAGACAAAATTCTGAAAAGTTATATAAACATAACACAGGGATAAAAAAATTATCTGCAGAAGAAGTTAAAAGATCTAGAGATAGGTTATGGGAAGCTGGGATTGATGATAATGATGCAATTAATTGGTATAAAAATTCTCTTAATAAACAAGGAGAGTTTGACACTTCTTTAGCGCAAGGATTAAACGGTTCTAAAAAGCTAAGAGAAAATCAAACGACTTTCTATGAAAATTATTATCAAAGAGGTGCTGCAAGATTTGCAAAAGAAATTATTCTTGTACCTACTACTGCTGCAGCCAACAGACCTTTGTGGCATTCACATCCTGCAGGACAATTATTTGCTCAGTTTGCCGGATATCCGACAGCATTTAACAACACTATTTTAAAAAGATTTGCAAGAGAAGTATATACTGATCCAGCACACGCAACACCAAAAATTGTAGGAACAACAGTTTTAATGACAAGCGTAGCGACATTGATGAATGCTATTAGAAGTCAAGGCGATAGTCTTACAGACAAAACCGCAGGAGAAATTGTTGGAAAAAGTATACAGCGTTGGGGTGGTATGGGTCCATTAGAAATAGCATATCGTTATAAAGTTAATGCAGGTTTTGGAAGTGGACAGTTAGGTGCTTTAATTAAAGCTCCTGCAGGTCCTTTGGCACAAGATGTTATTGATATGATTTTATATCGTAAAGGTGTTGGTGAAATGACATTAAATAATCTACCGCTTAGTGCAGCTTTTCAAATGATAGGTGGAGATGCTTATAAAGATTATTTAACTCAAGCAGGTAGAAAATTTGATAAAGGTACATGGGGAAAACTTTTTGGACCTGCTAAGAAAGGCAAGGCTCCAAAAGCTAGATCATATTATAGTTTTGCAATTGGAGGAGAAGTTAATATACCAAATGCAAAAAAAGAACCAGACGAAAAGATAGATCGTATGACAGGACTACCATACAATCAACAAGCAGGAGTCTTAGGACAAGATGAAGAAGAAAGGTTTGGGTTTGCTATTGGTGGATTACCACAAGCCTTAAGGAGTACAATAGGGTTAGCAAAAAATAAAAGAGGAACTGCTTTTAGAACAAGATGGCAAGACGAAGATAATTTAAAAGTTGTTGATGCAAAAAAATTAAAAAATTTACAAAAACAAGGTAAAAGTACTAATATTGTTACGATGCAAACAACTAAAGAATTGTTAGAAGATGGACAAATAACTATAAAAGAAGCAAGAGCATTACTTCGTGAATCAGGATATAAAAAACAAAGTATTTATAAATTTATTAGAACATATAAAGATGCAAAGTATGCAAAAGGAGATAAGTTTGTAACATATAGATCTGGATTTTATGGTGGTGGACTAATTAGACAAGTCTTTCATGGATCACCATATAGATTTAGTAAATTTAAATCTGCTAAGCTAGGCACAGGAGAAGGTTTTCATGCTTATGGTCCCGGATTTTATTTTGCAGACGATAAAGAAATTGCAAAAAAATACGCTAAAGATTTGACTGAAGGTAAAAAAGATGTTTTATCTGAGATAGAGTACCGCAATGAAAAAGGTTTTACTCCTGAAGAGATTGCTGAATTTGAAGGAAGAGACAGGAGAAGCCAAGATGTAATTTCTACATTTAAAAATGATCCAGAGGGTTTTATTTCTTTATTACGTTTTCATAGTCTATCAAAGGATAATTTAATTACTGAAGAACAAGCTAGTGCTGTATGGAGCCAGTTCATTGTTCCTCATTTAGTTAAACATAAAAAATTAGATAATCTAATAAAGAGTGATGATTGGAATAAAATACAAAATCAAATAAAAGAAACAGTATATGCTGTTAATTTAAAAATAAGAGATGATCAAATTTTAGACTATGATAAAGTTTTTACTCTTCAAGATCCTACCGTTCAAAAAAATCTACAAAGAGTATATAATAGTTTAGGTAGAAGAGGTAGCATTGAAAATAAAACAGGCGAAGAAATAATTAAATCTTTTCGTGAGACTTATGTTCCTTTAGAAGAAGCACTTCCATCGTTTGAGAAAACACGACTTCTTAATAAAAAATATAGGCAGACAGGAGATAGAATTTTAGAATATAATATTGATGAAGGTGAGAGACTTTTAGGTGAATCAGGCATTAAAGCAACTAGATTTCTTGATGGTTTTAGTAGAGGAGAAGGCAAAGGAACAAGTAATTGGGTTGTTAAGGACACACGCTTAATTGAAATCTCTAAAATATTTAGTGTAACAATTCCGGTAGCTGCTGGTATTTTAGCAATGATAGAAGACGGAGCATCTATTGAAGATGTTCAAAGACAAGGCTTTAAAGAAGGCGGTGTCGTTGGTAATAACAGCGATGAAATAATGTCATACTTAACTAAGCATTCAAGAAAGGCTGCACCATACTTAGATAATGGTAAACCTTTACGCATACATACTAAAGAAAAAATAAAAGATTTTCCTAAAGGAATTACACAAACAGTTTATAGGCATTTGAAAGAAGGTTCTGACACAGAACACTTAGAAGACTTTGAGCTTACAGATAAAATAGGTGTTCATACACATACTAAAAATGATGGGCATCAAGCAGGTAAAGTAAGAATATATAATCCTTTAGACTTGCGAAAGAAACAGATAAAAGATTTTACAGCTTACAATTTTATGGATGAGGTTATTCAAGATAATGTCCTTCAGAATATAATTGTTAAACATTCTAAACTTACAAAACCTCAAGCGCAAGAAAGGCTTAAAGATTTAATTGCAGATTATAAATTTGCAGTTAAAGCAGTTGCTGATAATAAATCAGTAAATAATAAAGATGTTGAATATGCTTTAAATGTTAAAGTCAGTAAAGAAGCAAGAGATGTTTTAAATGAACTAGGTTATGACAGTATCTTATATAATAAGAAAGGAGAAACAGGTGTAATACTTTTTGAACCCGGACAGTTTAGAGCTATCGAAGGTTCTGCTCCTATGCAATCAGAAACAGACGGACAAATGGAGTCCCTTGGTTTTGAACGTGAACAGCGTTTTCTAGGTGGTAAAGCGATTGCTCTTTTTGATCGTTTAGATCGTGTCATTAAAGGAAAAGGTGCGGAGATTAGAAGAAAAGGACCTGCTCCTCTTTGGTTTAGACAATTGACTCATGATGTAAGCGGTGGTACAGACGAACTTACAGAAGCTGATTTGCGAAAAGATGAAATTAAAAGATTTCAAAAAATTATAAAAGATGGTATAAAAAAAGGAACCGTTGTACCTGAGAAAGGTAAAAGAAATACGTGGTCAATTTCTTATGAGGCTTATGATACAACAGACAAAGATCAAGCGACAATGGCTGATGCATCATTTGGGACAACACTGCCTTCAATACTTTCTAAATTAAATAATACTGATTATTCTTTTAAAACAACAATAGGTCAAGGTACTGTTACAAAAGATAGAAACGGAAACTATATTGTAACAGACCGCTATAATTTTAATGATTCTCCGGGACTAAAATTTCAAGAATACTTTACAACCCCTGAAGGTAGAGAAACTCTAAGTTCTTATTTAAAAGGTATGCGATATGATGTAACAAGAAATTTAGAGCGTGGTGGACTAAGACCTCAAGATCAAATAAAAGAAGGAGAGTCTCGTCTATATCCTGAAACATGGAGATCCGATACTTATGGAAAATCATTTAATGAAATACAGGAGAGCAAAGAAAGACCAACTAGACCTTTTGGATTTAAACCTTTATACGGACAAGTTAGAAACTTTATGGGACATTTTGGAAGCGGTCCGGGACAAGGCAGTCTAGTTAATATTAATCTAGGAAATCTAGAAGATACAGTAGAAGAAATACCTACTCCTGTTTTAACACCTGCACCTCCTAAGTCTGAGACACAACCATCAAAAGCATCAGAAGATAATTTGTCTATAATGCAAATGCAAAATATACTACTGGGTAAAAAATAACTTGACAAGTTTGTAGACGATGCTATTATATACAGAAGAACAACTAGAAGCCTCTTATAAAATTTATAGACTTCACCAGATAAGACAAGATCTTTCTTGTATGTCACTAGATAATTTTAGAAAGCTTTACGAAGAACTAGCAGAGGAGATAATGCATGGGTTTCCCATTTGAAATTATAACAATGCTAGGTTCTACATTGCTTAGTAGTCTTCTAAGTATATGGTCGCAAAGCAGAAAAGCAAAAGAAGAACAACAGAAACTTCTCATAACGAGAGGTGAGTTCGAGATGAAAGCCAAGCAACAGTCTCTTGATCACGGATTAAAAGACAAAGGCTTTGCTTGGACAAGAAGAATCATAGCTTTGGTTTCTGTGTTCGCAATAGTAGTGCTTCCAAAAATGGTCGCAGTATTTTATCCAGATGTGGATGTAACAGTCGGATACACCAATTGGAATCCGGGTTTTTGGTTCTTTAGAGAAGGACGGGATGTTTTTGAATGGATTACTTTTCAAGGTTTGGTAATAACGCAGTTAGATACCAATTTAGTATCGGCTATAATTGGCATGTACTTTGGTGGTAGTTTAGTTAAGAAGTAGAGGAATGAATATGCAAAATCAAATGAGTGGTTTTTCAGGAGACATGGACAGAAATGAGGTCGAGATTGATCTTAATAAATTCATGGCACTCCTTCAAGAGAAGTCAGATTTAAAAGACAGAATAAGGGAACTTGAAGATGAGAAGAACGATAACCCTTATCAAAAATTTATATTCGTAGCAGAAGCAATAGACAGTTGGAGAATCATACCAAGAGCTTTCTTAGGTGTCTATATGTATCTGTTATATTATACAACATTCTGGTTCATGGACTTGCCTGAACCCAGCTTTGAACAGTCAGGATTAATTTCGATTGTTGTAGGTGCTGGGGCAGCTTGGTTTGGATTATATACAAACAGCCACAAGCCAGACGGAAATAAAGGTAAAGACTAATGAGTTTAATATTATTTTTAATTATTATCGTCATGGGTATTATGTGGCATTGTGAGCCAAACATGATGCGAGACATGGTTGCTAAATCTAAAATTGTTTTAGAAAAAGCAAAAGTTCTTGCAGTCAAATGTAAAAAATACGCAGTCGATATAAAGGATTTATTTAAGTACAAAGGGTAACCTTCATCTTAGATAATAGGAGTCTCTTAGAACGCTCATATGGAGGTCTGAGAGGCATTTATAAACAGCATTCTTGCTTATAATAAGGAGAAGAAAAATGGTCAGAAAAAGAAATGACTTTTATGGAATGGTGGATTTTAGAGATCCAATATTTTCATCATTGTTTGTAGGATTTGATGGTCTTTTTAAGAACATGGCAGAGATGTCACAAGGTTCTAAAAGTCTACCAAGTTATCCACCTTACAATGTGCTTCAGGACGGAGACGATTACGTAATTGAAATTGCTCTGGCAGGCATCAATAAAAAAGATGTCGACATTACATTACAAGAAAGTACTTTAACAGTTTCTTATGAGTCTTCAGAAGATGAAGGCGATAACAAACTGTATAAAGGAATTGCACAACGCTCGTTCAAAAGACAATTCAATTTGTCTGAGGACATAGAGGTTGAAGGTGCAAACTTTGTTAATGGTATGTTAAATATTTTCTTGAAGAGAATCATTCCAGAGGAGAAGAAACCCAAAAAAATAAAAATTAAATAGTGATACAGTGGAATATGATTTTGAAAGAAAATGGACAAGGGTGAATAAGGAATACCTTACAACCTTAGTTGATGATCACCAAAGATATCGCTTTATGTTTAGAGTTCTTTTTGGCTATTTGATTTTTGATATTATATTACACTTAGGTTTACTAAATTAATTTTATACTGAAGAAGAGGAGGGCAGTATGATAAACAAAACTAAAACTTTATTTGGAGCTTTGATTTTATCTGCTCTTTTCTTTGGAGGTCCTGCGCAAGCAGATCAAACAGGTGATTGTACAGCAGGTGAACAGTATTGTGAACAGAACTCGTTGAACACAACCAACACCACAACGACCACAAATAGCAATACAAATGTTAACACAAATACTAACACTAATAACAATACTAATTCTAATACTAATGTAAATACAACAACGACTACTGGAACGCAAACCAATACCAATAATAATACGAACACTAACAGCAGTACAAATACAAGCACTAACACTAACAATAACAATAACACTAGCACCGCTACAAATACAAATAATAATAACAATGTTAACTCGACTACGACAACTGGTACGAACACCAACAACAACACAAATGTTAACACTAGTACATCTACTAGTTCTAGTACCAATAACAATACAACTAATTCAACTGTTTCTAGTACGGTAAATACTACTAATAGTAATACGAATAATAACAATAACACCAGTACATCTACAAATACTAATAACAATAACAACAATAGTACAAGTAATAATACTAATAATAATACGAACACTAATGTAAATAAATCTGATTCAACTTCTCAAGTTACATCAAACAATAAGAACGTAAACGAAAACAAAAACACTTCAGACAACACCAACAGAAACATAAATGAAAGCAAGTCTGAACAGGTTATCACACAAAATATCAATCAAAAAGCACCGCCTGCTTCTGCGATTGCTCCTTCTATTATGAGCTACAGCCAAGACCTTTGTACGGTTGGAAGGTCAGGCGCATATCAAGGACAAGTGTTTGGTTTCTCTACAGGTCGTACAGTCCGTGACGAGAACTGTGAACGCTTGAAACTTTCCAAGTATCTATACGATACAGGCATGAAAGTAGCCAGTGTCTCTATACTTTGCCAAGACCCTCGTGTTTTTAAAGCAATGTCTATGGCAGGCACTCCTTGCCCTTATGAAGGCAAGATAGGTGACGAAGCAAAACTTGCGTGGCAAGCAAACATTAAAGACAGACCTGATTACATCGAAGCAAAGGCTCAATACTTAAAGAAGTGTAAAGGTACTAGAGATGAAAGTAATCTGAAGAAGTCGAGGCTGACTTGTGCTAG
>CEWO01172749.1_pt1 | contig 16086 bp, 11 predicted proteins | sample 361561 | NCBI WGS metagenome assembly CEWO01 (sample SAMEA2623627, study PRJEB7988) | marine metagenome | isolation source: saline water (ENVO:00002010), including
GGTATAATTAAATTATTTGAACTTAATTCAAAAGGATTTATAACGTATTTTGATACAGGAAACCAATGGGAAGGGATATTTACGACAGACGAATCTTGTTGGCCGTATATTGTAAAAGAAACGGTCGTCCAAAATATTAAGCTAACTTGCAGGGCCTTTTTAATCAAAAGACCTACCTCCTATAATTAAATTGTTAACAATTGCCAAATAGGGCATTTTTATATTCTAATGCGAATTTAATCCGTTAACGTTGTTACTATAGTCGGCTCCTTATTATTTTTTATAAAGGTTTCTTTGTTTTTTAAGAATTTCACAGAAGTTACGTAAAGCTTTACCACGATGTGAAATACTATTCTTTTCGTCTTTTTTTAACTCTGCGAACGTTTTTTTAAGCTTTGGGTAGTAAAAAATAGAATCATAGCCGAACCCATTATGACCTATCATCTTGTCGATTATTAAACCATCAACAGCACCTTCACAGTGAAATTTTTTATCTTTTCCAACATAAGCCATTATGGTTCGAAACCTTGCCGTTCGATCCTCGGTTCTGATTCCATCTAATTTGCTTAATACTTTAGCACAGTTATCAAGGTAGGATGCATTTTCTCCGGCATAACGCGCAGAATAGACGCCGGGTTCACCGCTAAGAACATCAATCTCAAGACCTGTATCATCGGCCAGTGATGGTATGCCTGTTTCATGAAAGACAGCTTCTGCTTTAATAAATGCATTTTCCAAAAGAGTTTTACCAGTCTCTGGTATTTCATCTATATGAGGGAAATCTTTCAGAGTCATTACATCTACAGATATGCCTTTCAGAGCATATTGCATCTCTAAAATTTTCCCATCATTATGGGTTGCTAAAACTAGTTTCAATCAATACCTCGAAAATTGAGGAAGAAAGTAGTTTGTTTTTACTTAAATACTCAACACGATAATATATTTGATTGAATCATCGATTATAGGGCATTTAGACTTTTGGGATCATCAATATGATTGGGTGTCTTGAGATTTATGAATCTTAGCAAGTTGAACATATTTTTTTGCCCATTTTATATTTTTGTCGTAAGTATCCTCTGGTAATGTTTTGACAACTTTTCCAGGTAGGCCTACAACAAGTCCTAGTGCAGGAACATGCATATTTTCTGTTACAACAGCTCCTGCCCCTACTACTGCTCCTCTGCCAATTATCGCTCCGTTCATTATTATTGACCCCATTCCAATTAATGCGCCGTCATCTATAGTGCAGCCATGAATAATTGCATTGTGACCTATTGTAACATCATTTCCAATAATAACTCCTTGGTCGTTTTCAAGGTGGAGAACACTATTGTCTTGAATATTGGTTCGCTCTCCAACAATAATTTGATTAATATCAGCTCTAGCTACCGTATTGTACCATATGGAGCTTTCTGATTTCATAATTACATCGCCAATAACTTTAGCCCCATCTGCGATGAATGCCGTGTTGTTGATTTGGGGCTTTTTTATTCTTACGTTATCATTGAGTTCAAATTTTTCCATTATTGTATCCTATTTTTTTATAAGAATATCTTAAATATAGTGTTTGTGATAAGCCTGCAAAAACAAAAACATTTACTGCCCAATATATTCCTGGAAAGGTAGCAAAATGCGTTCCAATCCACAACCCTATAATAGCAATTATGGCATAAACCAATACTGCATAGCTAATTCCGTTAGTTTGATTCTTGTTAACTAAAAGCCCAGAGTACCAAGCTTGATACACTTGATAGCTTGGCATAATTACTGCAAAAATTAAAGTAATAGAGGACAGATAGGCTAACTCATTCGATAGTCCTGATATGTACAAAAACCAATATTTCCCAATAGGGGTTAAAGCCAGCAAAGCTAAAAATGCACTAGTTGAGATGGCCAGAATTCTGGTAAATCTTAAAAGCTCATTTTTTCCATTAGTTCTCGGTAATAAAGCCACAACAACCTCATTGAATGCAAAGCCCATTGATCTTGTTATAAAAACTAATCCATAAACTACCGGCCATGCTGCTAGTGATGGCAATGCCTCTGGCATACGACTCATCCCAGCAGAACCAACTGGATGAATTAGTAAAGATGCTAGGGGTGTAATTGCCAAAGGTAAATAAAACTTAGTAAAGCTTTTTCGGGTAATCTGATTTGAAATATTTTCTTTAGGAAGACTTTTTCTTAATATTTTTCTAACTGCTAATTGAGCATATATAGCTTCGGCTGTAACTGCTAAAGCAACCGCAGAAGAGCCAGCAATTATTCCTGATAAATTAGAAAACCATCTTCCATAAGATAATACAAGCACTAGAGTGATTAATCTAATTAGTGTTCCAATTACAACCATATTAGAACTTCCATGCTTAATCATTACCCCTTGATTAAGTCTTCTCCATGCAATCATTAATGTCCAAGGTGTCATAATTTGGAGACCTATCTTGCCAGGCTCTAATAGAGATTTTGGTACATTCATCAAATCGCTAGCGACAAAAAAGAATAGAGGCGTAAAAGCGATTAGAATATGAATGAGGGAAAGAATCAAAGACATTGTAAGCATATATTTAAATAATTTTTTGTAGGAAGGCATATCTTTTGCAAGCGCAGTACTGGCTGTCAGGAGCATTATAATCGGACCTTCAACCACAAGGGAGATTGGATATACTAAAGAACCCCATGTTGCTAATGTAATTTCTGGTGATACCATTCTTGCAACAAAAGCAGCCAACATAGGGGACTCGATTCCCATCAACAACCAGCTTCCGGCTAGTGGCAACCATAGTCGATAAACATCTTTTAGTGATATAGGGTTAGAATGGGACATAAATTCGGAAAAAGATGTATATAAATTAGAAAAATCTATTTACCTGTCATAATCATTATAATTTGAATTAGATTACTAGCGCGTTAAAATTAATCTAGATATTTCAAAAGGAGTAAAATCAAATGATTGATCGAAGAAAATTTATTAAATCTATCTCTGCGCTAGGCCTTTCTCTTCCAGCATTAAATTCCAATTTAATGGCTAAATCAAATACATCAATAAAAAATAACCCTGTAATACTTTGCAGTCGAGGTGAAAAATGGGGTAAAAAAGTATTAAGACCGGGTTGGGATATTCTAAGAAAAAACGGTTCACTTTTAGATGCAATTGAGCTTTCTGCTAATGTAACAGAACTAGATCCAAACGACACCTCTGTAGGATATGGCGGACTACCAAATATGAATGGTGTAGTCCAATTAGATGCGTCTATAATGAATGGGTCAGATCACAATTGTGGATCTGTGGCCTGTATAGAAGGAATCAAAACTCCTAGTTCAGTAGCACGTCTAGTTATGGAAAGAACTGATCATATTCATCTAGTAGGTAAAGGGGCTCAAGATTTTGCTCTAATGCATGGTTTCAAAATTGAGAATCTACTAACTGAAAAGACTAGAAAAATTTGGGTTAGATGGCGCGAAAATCTTTCAGACAAAGACGATTATCTGCCTCCCGTAAATAACGATAACTCTGGAAAAAGAACTACAGGAACTATTAATGTTTTAGGATTAAACAATGATGGAGATATTGCAGGTATCACAACAACCAGTGGGCTGGCATGGAAAATCCCAGGAAGGATTGGAGACTCTCCTATAATTGGTGCAGGTCTTTATGTTGACAATGAAGTTGGAGCTGTAGGAGCAACCGGGAGAGGAGAAGAGATGATAAGGTCATGCGGATCGTTCTTGGGGGTTGAATTAATGCGCAACGGTAAAAGCCCACAAGAGGCTTGCGAGGAAGTATGTAAACGTATTGTAGATATCAATGGAGGTCCTTCAAAAGTGAATTTTAATGATAAGATTGTTGCTCTTGGAAAAAATGGCGATGTTGGTTGCGCTTCAATTAGAGAGAAAAAAGGACAAAATCCAGAAATTGCTACATGGTCTAAGAGAGGCTTTAAAGTAACAAAAGGAACCTATCTTATTGAAATAAAGTGAGACACTGATAAATCAAAATTTTGATTTTTTGCAATTAGATATATCTATCAGATGAAAGATTCAAAAAGATTATCATAATGTATAATTATATTTTTCCAATCAAATGGTGTAAACAGTTTTTTTTGTGAAAATTTTCGTGTCTCTTCAATATTTAATATACATTTCTTTAAATTGATATATAAATCGTCATAATTAGAGTATATATGATTATTATGTAATGTATGGGGTAGAAGCTCAGGGTAAGTCAGTCTATTAGGTAAAAGAGGATAAGTGTTGCAATACATAGATTCAACAACACTTCCACCAAAAAAATCTTGATTACTTGTCACTGGAAGAATATCGGCCGTCCAAACCCATTTAGCATAATCTGAAAAGTCGTTGCAATAGCCATAATGAACTATTTGATTTTTTAGTATTTTTTTTGCTTCTAAAAAAATACTGGGCTTTGAATTAAAACTTTCACCAAGCAATGCTACTTTAAAGTCAAGGCCTTCATCTTTTAACTTGAAAAGACTTCGAAAGAATGGCTCTGGATTTTTATCGTATTCCCATCTATGATTCCATAATATAAGCGGTTCATGCTTGACTAATGTTTTATATTTATCAAATTTAGATAAATCCATTCCCAAATAAAGGACCTCGCTCTTTCTTTGAATTTTTCGCATTACATCTAATTCATTGCGATCGGGGAAATTTTTTAGAAATTTTAATCCTTCATTTTGAAATGATTCATTGTGGTAATTTGAATTAAATAATACATGATCTGCAGCCAACGCTGATGATATATTTATAAATCCATAATGCGGATCACGTTTTTTTTGTAAATCCCTATCATTTTTTGACCAAGGATAAGAAAGTTGGTTTTCATGAAAATAAATAGCAATTGGTAGTTTATAGGTGCGCGATCTTGTAAGGCTTAGAAAAGTTGTAAGGTCTAACATATCCGTTACAAGTACGAGATCAGGACTGTAGTCCAATTCCATAAACTCACTCGCTAATGTAATCGCACCACCCCTCATTCTCCACTTCCAAAATTTACCAGGCATGGAAATAATTTCAATTTTGTGCCTACTGTACTGCTTAAGCCCAGAAGCCCATAACTCATGGGATCCAGAAAAATATGGCTCAATCAAAACTATTTTCATAAAATGATTTAACTAAGTTTTAGATTCGTATGATAAACCGTAGCGTTTTTTTAAAATAGGACGAATGCTTTGTTTTGAATTCTCAAAATTGTTTATTCCGGTATCTTTTAGAAAATTAAGCTCTAGTAAGATTTTTTCAAGTTTTGAATCAACTTCAGAAATAAAAACTTCTGTATTTTTTTTCAAAGAGTTTTTGATAAGATCCTCTAACGCATATATACCTGTTATATCAATCATCGAAACATCGCTCAAGTCTACAATTAGAACTTCATGTTCATCCGTTCTAATATAGGATTCAATCATTGGTTCTATTGAGCCAAAGAATAAGGGACCTTTTGGCTTTAGAATTTTAACGGGTAACCCGTCAATCATCTTTCTATCATGATTCTCTATAGCGTATTTTGTTTCTGTCAAACTCCTTATTATTTTTTCCGAATTAGATCTAAGAATTGACTTTATTTCATTTCTTGAACTGATAACTGCAAAAACTATACCAATTGCTATAGCTATCATTAGATCTTCAAAAACTGTAACTAATAATACGATTGTAAAAACCAATAAATCAGTAGTTGGAAGTTTTCTAAGGACTGGGAGAATTCTATAATCCATGATTTCAATGCCGACTTTAAATAAGATTGCTGCTAAGCATGCCGTTGGAATAATAGCTACCAATGAACCCAGGCCAAGCAGAATAGCTAACAATGTTGCACCGTGTACAATCGACGCAAGTGGAGTTTTGGCCCCAAATTTTATATTGGCAACGGTTCGCATTGTAGCGGTTGCGGTAGTTACTCCACCAAAAAGACCAGCTGCCATATTTGCCATTCCTTGTCCAAATGTTTCGCGATCACTACTATGACGGGTATTGGTTAAATTATCTGCAACTTTGCAGCTAAGTAAGCTATCCAATATTGCTAAACCAGCTAAAGCTAAAGCGGGAAAAATGAATTCTCCGATCCTAGAAAGGTCGGGAATATAAAAACTAAATACATTGCCTTCTGAAGCGCCACCCATTTTGTCACCAATGTAGGGTATCTCTAAATTCATAAAATAAGCAATACTTGTACCAATAATTAAAGCTGCGAGCGGAGATGGAATAGCTGCAAGAGGACCTATTTTTTTTTCGATAACTGGCCACAAAAATAGAATAAATAAACATGGCAAAGAAACAATCAAGGCTTCCGTGTTATAGTTTTGAAATGTGTAGGTTAAGTTTAAAATAACTTCATGTATACTTGATCGAACTTCAAGGCCAACAAAGGCATTTAATTGAGTCAGAATAACTATTACCCCTATTCCACACATAAAACCAGCTATTACTGGATAAGGGGTGTAATGAATAAATCTTGAAATTTTTAAAAGAGAAATACCCACAAGAATCAACCCGCTTAAAAAAATGATTGAGAAAGCAGCAACAAGATCGGGATTATTAAGTTCACCAATAACGAAAAAGCTCATAAATCCTGCAATTTGAGCAGCCTTTGGTGCAGTGGGACCACTCACACCAACCATACATCCTCCAAAAAGTCCCCCTATTAATCCTCCAGCTATTGCACCCCAGATTCCTGCGATAGGACCAAGTTGTGAAATTTCACCAAAAGCTAAAGCTAGCGGAAGTGCGATAATGCCAACAGTTATTCCTGCCAGTACATCTCCTTTTATATTGCTGCCAAGAGATCTAATGTTTGAACGTGGGTCAATTTCTTCTAAATTGCTTTTTAGAAAAAATAATATTTTCTTCATAGGAAAATTTACATAACAAAAAAATTTCTACATAAAGGACAATTAATCTTATTTCGTAATTATCATCTGAGTCTATTTTTTAAAATAGAGCTTTTCAGATGGCCTTGGATTTGGAAATACTCTTGATGCGTCTTTGCCGCTATAAACCACTCCATTTTTAACTACATATTCAATGGTTCTAGTATTTCTAATATCTTCAAGGGGGTTTTCTTGCATAATTACAAAGTCTGCAAGTTTTCCAGGCTCTACAGATCCAAGAATATGGTCTAGACCATGATGCTTAAATCCATTAATTGTTGCTATTTCAATAGCATCATAATTGGAGAAGCTTCCATGGGTAAATAGCTCCATTTCCCAGTGAGCACCTAGTCCCATCATATTGCCATGAGCACCCATTTGCATTGTTATTCCTCTATCATATAATTTCTTCATAGTAAGGCCCATTTGGGCTGCATAATGATCATCGGGCCAATAGAAAGTAGGTCGACGCAATCTTATGAGCTCATCCTTTCTAAAAAAATTCAATAATTTTCTATCTTCCCAAAGTCTCTCTGTTTGATAAAAAAATGTTTCTCCTGATGGTCCATTATAGACAACAATAAACGTTGGAGTGATTCCCAATTTAGTGCTTTTTAATAGCTGAATAACATCTTCATAGATTGGTTCAAGGCCAAGCGTGTGTTCTAGGCCAGTAAAACCATCAATAATCTGGGTTAAATTCATTTGGGGATTTGAAAAGGACTCACTAATAATATTAATACCCAACTGTCTTGAAGCCTCAACTAGGTGTTGCCGTGCTATTCGATTGTGATTTGAATAGTCTTTTACAGCTGTTGCTCCATGATCCTTATTGAATTGTACATGCTCTAGTGCATCGCTCAATGATTTAATTGGTCGGTACATTTTAGTCCGATATTTAGTTACAAAGATTGGATCTCCCACAGAAAATATTCTGGGACCGTCTATATCGCCCTTTTGCAACATGTCAGAAACCCAAAAATCTTTTTGAGTTGTACCATATACATCGTACATAGTTGTAACACCATAAGCAAGATTTGCTTTAAGTCCGTAAAGATTTTGCTCAATCACATTCAAAGCGGAAATTGGGCTTCCATAGTGCCCATGCGCATCAAACATTCCTGGCATTATAGTCCTTCCTTCCATATCAAAAACTTTTGCAGATTTTGGAATCCTTACGTTATCTCCTACAGATATAATTTTATTATTTCTAACTAGGATTGAGACCCCCTCTAAAATATCTTTATCCTCATTCATAGTCAAAACTCTAACATTCTTGAAGACTATTGTAGTTGAGGGCTTATCAATATCGTATGAAAAAGATATATCATTTTTTGTTAGTTTGGATTTTTTTTCAATGATAGCCTTCAAAGACTTCTCGAAATGATACTTTCCTCGGGTCCATAAAAGAGAATTTCCATTTGGAGACCATGACATAAAATCTCCATCGTATTTTTTATCTACACGCTGTGTAAAGCCAAGATTGTCTTCTGCGCTAATAGATACAGCCTTGCCAAAATATTCAAAGGGAGTAATATAACTTCTATGATATTCTCTAAAAGCAATCCAATCCATCTTGGGAGAGATAATGGCCCGCGTAGCATGAGGAAACCTATATACCTCTTTCTCATCCAAGCCTGATCTTGTAATTGACTTTAAAGTCAATATATCTCCAACATAGTCTGAAAAATATATTCGGTTATCATTTCCAAAATAAATGCTTGGCGGTCTTTTAGCGTACCTATTCCTGCTCCATGTAATTGAGGTCAGAATCTTCTCTGAACCATTTTCGTTTAAAATTAATTCAAAATCCGTTTGCCTCTCTAGGTGATTTCCGTTCATCAATGAACCCGCACCTCTCATATAGGCTAGAGCACCATCATTTGATGACGTTATTGAGCCATATTGACTTGGTTTTTTTGTAATTTTTTTCTTTTTATTTCCGCTAAGATCTATCTGAAAAATGGCACCCATCTCATTATCATTCCATGAAGCATAATATACTTTCCTTGTCTTGGGGTCGTAGTGCGGGCTGGTTTCATGATCAATTGACTCAGTGAGGTTTTTTATTTTTGGTCCATTTTTTAAATAAAGATCGCCTAAAGCCTCGTAAAGTATTCCTGCGGGTGTTTGCTGAGACCATCGATGGGATCTTGTATCTGCTTTATCGCTTGGAACGTCGAGTTTAAAACGAATGGTTTCCTTTACTTGTCTTTTTACTCTTGCGGTAAATTTAATTTTTTTTGTTTTAGATGTAGCTGTATTTACAGAATGAATTCCCCCGCCATAAGAAATAAAAATCTCTTTATTGTTTGGGTGCCAGCTCATATTTGTATAAGAGCCATAAAAACTCCCACCATCCATACGATCAAAATCTAAATTTCGATTTACTATTTTTTCTTCGTTGGTTTGAATATTTCTAACAACAAGTACAGTTTGCCTATCGTCGCGATGAACATAGGCTAAGAATTTACCATCCTTAGATAAAGTAGGGTTTGCTGCACCACCAGCTCTGTCAATGTAAGTTTTTATTTCACCATTTTTTACATTATATGTTTTAATTCTGTCGCCGCTACGATACAATGGGCCGTCACCATGAGAAAAATAAATAAGGTGATTTGTAGGGTGCATAGCAAAATGGTTAACTGGTGCTCTTGATCCTGCAGGGATGATTTCCTGTTTTTTGCCATACATATTGAATCTGTAAACTGGGTGTCTTACCTTCAAATTTAGAGCTGTACCAAAAACATGGTTTCCATCCGTAGACCATGTCCCTTGGTGAACGGGAATATCCATTTTACTTACATTTTTCATATTGCCAGTTTTAATATTTTGAATCCAAAGATCATCGCTGCCGCTCCTATCAGAAGTAAATAGTATTTTTTCTCCGTCAGGGCTAAATCGAGGTAACATATTCCATGAAGTACCTTTAGTGATAGCTTCTGCCGCTCCACCACTTGAAGGCATTAAATAAATATGTCCTAATAAATCAAAAGCTATTGTTTTGCCATTTGGTGAAACATCCACGCTAATGAGAGTGCCCTCTGAAGTATCAAAAGACAGTGAAGTATCGTTTTGACCTGCAAAGACAAAGACTGTTATAAACCCCCAATTTAGTAGCCAACTTTTCATTTTTACTCCTTGATTAACAATACTGAATCATAAATTAACTAATTATTAAACAAATACCTTAAGATGTGGTATTTTAATTCATGAAACAAATAGTTACTTATGAAATTTAGTTATCTCATATTGTTCAATTTATTAGTAACGCATGTATTCAGCCAAGAAGTGATTTCTTTTAATAGTTCTAACCCTTTTGGCTTTAAAGATGTAATAACAAACTTGGGCAACCAAAAAAGTCAAGAAGTCAGTGCAATCTTACGATTACCAAAGGGCAATGGTCCCTTTCCTTTAGTTATAGGTGTTGCGGGAAGCTTAGATTGGGGACCACACCACCTTGAGTATCTTAAGATGTTTAGGTCATCTGGAATTGCAACCCTAGAACTTCAAAGTTTTTCTAGTAGAGGGGTGAAATCTACAGTTGGTTCACAAATCGAAGTTACTACCGCCACTATGGTCTTAGATGCTTATCGCGCCCTTGATAAAATATCTACTCATTCAAAAATTGATAAGGATCGAGTGGCAATCATGGGCTGGAGTCTTGGAGGCGGCGTTGCTTTATTTTCAGGATGGGTACCTTTGATTGAAAAAATAAATGCTCGGAATTCATTCGCTGCACACTTATCTATATATCCACCATGTATAGCTCAGCCACAAAATCCAATTTTTACAAATTCGCCGATGCACATACTTATTGGTGAGCTAGATAGCTGGGTTCCTGCTTCTGCATGCAAAGAGCTTTCGGAAATGGCTGAACGAGTAGGATCAAAAATAGGAATTACTATTTACCCAGAATCGCATCATTCATTTGATAGAGAAAGCCCCATAACCGTTAAAAAAAATGCCTACAAAACTGTCGATTGCAGATTTGAAATTCGAGATGATGGTGCTGTATTGATGAGCTTTCTCAATATTCCCATGACTACACCTATTAGACAAAAAATTGGACTGGGTCTATGTGCAGGAAAAGGCCCTACAATGGGAGGAAATCCAAAATACAGAGAAGCTTCTTTTAAATTCGCTAATCAATTTATGGTTGAACACCTACTATCACAATAATGATACTTCCTCATTTGTTATATTCCTGTATATATTTATAATTGTAAAATAAATACGTATGAATAAGATTAAACGAATAACTGCCTACAAAGTAGACCTTCCGCTAAAGGAGGGTTCATATAACTGGTCAGAAGGGAAATCTGTATCCGTATTTGATTCTACTGTTATTGCGGTGGAAACCGAGGATGGCACGATTGGATATGGTGAATGCTGTCCATTGGGGCCATTTTACCTTCCATCATATGCTGAAGGAGTACGTGCTGGAATTAAGGAGCTGGGACCACATCTAATCGGTTTAGACGCTACTAACCATTTTTATTTAAATCATGTCATGGATCGATCATTAAAGGGTCATCCCTACGTTAAGTCTCCGATTGATGTTGCATGTTGGGATATCAAAGGCAAAATTAACGGTCTTCCAGTAAGTAATTTGCTGGGAGGTACTTATAATGAAGACTTTATTCTTTACAGAGCTATTTCTCAAGACCAACCAGAGGTAATGGCAAATAAAGTAAAAGAATATCGAGACCAAGGCTATCGAAGATTTCAGCTTAAGGTGGGCGGCAATCCTGACAAAGATATAAAAAGAATACGCTCAGTTGCGGAAAAAATGGAAACTGGGGATAAGTTAATTGCTGATGCAAATACCGGATGGCTAACACATGAAGCTGTGCGCGTAGTGAACGCTGTTTCAGATATTGATGTTTATATTGAACAACCTTGTTTAAGCTATGATGAGTGTCTTACAGTTCGAAAGAAAACTAATCATCCATTTATACTTGATGAGAGCATCAATAATATGAGAACACTCTTAAAAGCTTATCACGATCAAGCTATGGATGCTGTTAATATCAAAATAAGTAAATTTGGTGGAATTACTAAAGCAGCCCTAGCAAGAGATATTTGTTCTGAGCTTGGTATCGCAATGACTATTGAAGATACCTGGGGAGGCGATATTGTAACTGCTGCAATAGCACATTTAGCTCACACTACCGATCCTAAATTACTCTTTACTGCTACTGATTTTAACAGCTATGTAACTGTTGATATCGCATCAGGTGCTCCAAAAAGAGAAAACGGTAGAATGAAATCATCTACAGATCCCGGTTTAGGGATAAAGCCATTTTCAGAGGTTTTGGGGGATTCGGTTGTGGATATATATTAAAAAAATTATGAAATTGAGATCGGATCAAAAGATGTTTGATCCGATCTCAAAATTTGAAGAGATACTATTCTGTGAAAACTCCAGCAAAATATCCATACGCTAAAGATGCAGCTGTCAGACCTAATGATAGCATTGCTGTACTTTTAGCTCCATCACGACTGTCCTCATGCGCCTTAATGCCTGGAGCATTTGGATTGATTCCTTCCAAGCGATCAATTTGCTTCTGAGATTCAGCAGCACCTGCGGTATTCTTAACATAAGAAGAAGCGCCAAGTCCGGCTACTCCTAAAACAAGTCCTCTCTGCGCCCAAGGGTTTTCAGCAATCTTCTCAAACATTGTTTCCTGGCTTGGCTTTCTCTTATCGGCAAGCCTACCTGGAACTTCTTTACCCATAACTTTCCAAGCGAGTATTTCAAGCTCTGTAATAAAGCCATCAGTATCACCCTTATATCGAATCCTGTATGATTTTGATTTTCCAGGATTGGATGAATCAACCTTATAAAGCTTGACGCGATATTTACTTTTTGAAAACTTGAGTGTTCCGGCTAGAAAGACATTGCTAGAAGTTGCGTCTTGTGCAGCCATCAGACAATCCTTTTTAAAACATTCGGTTGTGGTAAGCTCTAAATCAGAAACCGATTCATCTACTGTTTCTTGAGATAAGATTGGACCATCACTTGCTTTTTCAAGCTCTCCCATAAAATAATTGTATAGAGTTTTGGTTTCAAGGTCCGATAGACCAGTTCCACTAAACTGCACCGAAGCAACAGATGCTGCTTCCTGCGCAAAAACCATTGAAACTGTTAAAATAAATATTTTAAAAAATCTTTTCATTATTATTTCCTGTAAATTGTTATAAAAAGTTATAGAATATAAAAATTTGATACTTATGAACCAATCCTTATACCTCCATTACCGAACAGTAAATTAAAATTGAATTGAAGGCGAATTCTATTAGAAATCCATTTTGCATCTTTTGCAGTTTTATCTACCTCCTCCCAGCTTTGGTACAATGGAATAATGATTGGACCTAAGATAATACCGGCAGAACTGTAGGTATTTTTAAAGTCATTCCCTCCAACAATATCATAAAATAAATTTGGTAAAAATGCAATTTTAGTATCAATATTTACTCCCCAAGTCATTGAAGAAGATGAAACATAAGAATTTCCTTTCTCTAAGAGCCCTCGTAATGCAGGTCCACTTTGAATGTATTGGTTTTGCATTATTGTAAAACTTGATTGACCAGTTCTATCATAAACATAGCTCGAGAACGTAGGATCAATTCCACCACTAAGATAAGTACGGTATTGATTTGGAATTTCTTTATCATTGTGGAAATCTCCTACCCATCCACGCATATTAAAATTGATCTTTTTGTGCGGTTTAATTTTTGTTTTTCCCTCTATCCAGCTCTTAGAAAAGCTTTTGCCAACTAACACACCAGACTTAAATGAAATGTCTTTAACATAACCCTCTAACTTTTTATTAAAGCTGTATTGAAAGGTTGAGGTAGTATAATCCCCGGAGCTAAACAAACTTGAATCAAGAATAGATTCTTCTAAACGGTTATGACTTATCATTGCAGAAAAATCATTGGTACTTTTATTAGTTATTCTTCCATTATACTTGATCTTTCCACCAGAATTTCCGTATAAGCGCATACCACTAATTTCAAGTTTTGATTCATTAAAAATATTTTTCTCAAAATTGAATGATTTGGAGATCTCACCTACCGGTTTATCATTTTTTATATCCCACATTAAATCAAATGCAGTTAGACCTGAATAACCTGGGGCCCCACCCTTAAAAAACATTAAGCCAGGCGTAAAACCATTATAGTAATTAACATTAGCCCATGGAACAAAATTTATATCATGGTCATAATATGTAGGCTGATCCCATACCCAATGAAGTTTTACAGCACTTCGTGTCGAATTATTTTCACGTTTAACATCTGGCATATTTTCATCTGGATCAATAATTGCATATCGGGCGCCCATTGGGCCTTTAATACTTGTTTCTTTATCTATGTTTTCTAACCATTTTCGTTCGATTTCATTTTTATTTTTACCATAGAAAACAACTTCAACGGGAGTGCTCAATGTGCCATTGTTTGAAACAATAAACTGGTTTCCTTTTTTTCTTATTGCGTAGTCAATGTAGTCAATTGTTTCAAGTACGCCTTTAAAATACCAATCAAGATTCTTTTCCGACTTGCTATCAAAAACTGCTTTAAAATCTTCTGGAGTTGGATGACGATATTTCCATTTACGATAATATTCTTGCATAATCTCATCCATTTTTTCATCACCCAGATAATGATGAAGAAAGCGCGTAAAAACACCAGTTTTGGAATAATTAAGTCCATAATTACTGGGCGTATATTCGTCAGCCTTAAGATTCAAGGGTTGAGCATTTTTACTTTTCGCAGAAGATGCATATTGAAGATATGAAAACCAACTATATTGTAAACTTTTAGCAATACCTAATTTGTCTTGGATTGGTTCAAAAACAACTAATCTTTCATTTGTATCTTTATATTTATCCTGCCAATATCTAATATTTGAATAATCATTCAGTCCTTCATCCATCCAGGTATAATAACGCTCATTACTTCCTAAAATTCCGTAAAACCAATTATGTCCAACCTCATGCATAATTACCAGCTCAAGCAAATGCTTGCTTGGCATAGATGCAATGACCGTTATATTTGGATATTCCATCCCCCCTCCTGCAGATAGGTCTCCATCCACAGCTGTAATGTGATTGTATGGATAATCTCCGTAATATTTACTAAACCAGTAACCCGAATCATGAAGATACTCAATTGAATTTCGCCATAGCTCTGCGTTTTTTGGTAGGTAAAACGACCACAGCGTAATAGGGTCAGGTCTGCTTGGAAGAGACAGCTCCCCTTTTTGAACTAGCCACTTTTTATCTGCAAACCATGCAAAATCATGAACATTTTCTTGTCTAAAATGAAGGGTTTTAAGTTCAGGTTTTGTTGAATCAGAATTAGAATTTTTTAAAGATTTTTTCTGAGTTTTAATCCATTTTTTTAACTCTTTCTTAGGCAAGACATTTAACGAGTCAGTTATTGAAGTCAATCCCTCTAGCCATAAATATTCTTTTTCTCCATTCACCAGGTCACCCGTAGCCATAACTTTATAGTTTTTGTCAAGAGTAATTTTTACATCAAATGTTCCAAATTCAGAGTAGAATTCACCCTGATTTAAATACGGCATTGGGTGCCAACCCTTTTTATCATATACAGCGGGTTTTGGGTACCATTGCGTAACTTCATAATGTTTTCCAGTATGCCCTAGCCTAGAAAAAACCTCTCCAGGTAGCTTAACAAAAAATGGTGTTTCAATAATGATGGTTTCAGCAGGTTTTAATGGAGTAGCTAAGTTTAATTTTACAACATCAATCCATTCTGGATGATAGGACCATTTAATTTTTTTTCCATTAACTGTAAAATCTAGACTGTCAATAAAGCCGCGTTCGGTTGAATCTGATTTTGCAAAACGAGAGTTTGGACCAGCTTGTTTTGCATAAGCTGTAGAATCATTTTTGTATGCATTCGGCCAAACATGAAACCAAATAAATGACAATTCATCAGAAGAATTATTTTTATACTCTATTTTTTCGTAAGCAGATAAAGTGTGTTTATCATCATCAAGACTTACATCAATTTCATAATTAACTTCTTGTTGAAAGTAATTCTTTTCTTGAGAAAATAATAAACACGAAAATAAAATAGTATTAATTAAAAATTTCATGAGATCCTTTTTAGCTACGTAGTTGTGGCTCGGGACGGAATTGAACCGCCGACACAAGGATTTTCAGTC
>CEWO01084299.1_pt1 | contig 16046 bp, 16 predicted proteins | sample 361561 | NCBI WGS metagenome assembly CEWO01 (sample SAMEA2623627, study PRJEB7988) | marine metagenome | isolation source: saline water (ENVO:00002010), including
CTGCACCAAAAACAGACGTGTTGCCAGTTACACCATCGGGCATTTTATGTAATATCGGCAAAAGTAATAATTAAGTTATAAGTACAAAATATTTTATCAATTTTTCGTTATTGTGTAATCATACTAACAAAACTCAAACTAATTTTATAAATTCGCGAATCTATTTTACTAATTAAAATTCAACTATGCTGCAATTTAAAAAACTTAATAATTATATTGGCTGGGGAGTATTTCTAATTGCATCCATTACATATCTATCTACTATTGAGCAAACTGTTAGTTTTTGGGATTGCGGAGAATATATTGCAACTGCATATAAACTTGAAGTTGGGCACCCTCCTGGAGCGCCATTATTTCAATTATTTGGTAGAATCGCGACTCTTTTTGCATCAGAAGCAACTAGTGAAGTCGCAATAGCCATCAATGTTTTATCAGCATTTTGTTCTGCTTTTACAATTTTATTTTTATTCTGGACTATTACAGGTTTCGGAAGAAAATTATTTTTAACCAGTGAAAAAGGGAGTCAATTAGGAAAAGAAATTGCTGTTTTAGGAAGTGGGATTGTTGGAGCATTAACTTACACTTTCTCTGATTCTTTCTGGTTCTCAGCAGTTGAAGGCGAGGTATACGCTATGTCATCATTCTTTACAGCAATAACCTTCTGGTGCATAATGAAGTGGGAACAAGATGCAGAAAATCCTCGTGCTAGCAGATGGCTAGTACTTATTGCTTATTTAATTGGACTCTCAGTTGGTGTCCATTTATTGTCCCTACTGACGATTCCAGCAATGGGAATGATTTATTACTATAAAAGATACGAATACTCAAAAGGTGGTGCTATTAAAGCTTTTATTGCTTCAATGATTATTTTAGGGTTAGTTCAATCTGTTATTATCCCTGGAGCAGTTAGTTTAATTTCTACTTTTGAACTATTTTTTGTAAATACTATAGGACTGCCTTTTAATTCAGGCACTGTCATTTACTTCCTTACAATTATTGCTTCGATTATATTTGGAATAAACTATACTAAGAAACATAATAAAGCCGTTTGGAATACTGCAATACTAGGATTAATGATGCTTTTAATTGGATATTCATCATTTGCGATTTTAGTGGTAAGATCTAACTCTAACCCTCCAATAGACGAGAACAACCCTGAAGATGCCGTGGGACTCTTATCATATTTAAAAAGAGAACAATATGGAAGTTGGCCTATTGTTTATGGACAACATTTTAATGCCAAATTAGATAGTCGCGAACCTTATATTGATGGTAACCCAATCTATGCAAAAGATGAAAAGAAAGGTAAATATATAATTATTGATAAAAGAAAAAATACAGTCCCTAATTATAGTAAAAAAGATAAAATGCTTTTTCCAAGAATTTGGAGTAATACTCAAGCCAGACATGCTGGAGGATATGTGAGTTGGGCAGGACTAAAAAATAAAGATGCAAGCCCAACTTTTGGTCAAAATTTAAAGTTTTTTTTCAAATACCAAATTGGCTGGTCCTACTTAAGATATTTTATGTGGAACTTTGCTGGGAGACAAAATGACTACATGAATATGGATGGAAATTCATTAAATGGAAATTGGGAAAGCGGTATAAGCTTTATTGATAATGCTAGGCTAGGGACACCATCATCTGACGTATTGGTCCCGGATTATCTAGCAAAAAATAAATCTAAAAATCATTACTATTTTTTACCATTAATATTAGGGATAATAGGAATGTTATTCCATTTTAAGAAGAATAATCAGGATGCTTTAGTTGTATTATTATTTTTCTTGTTTACTGGAGTGCTAATTATTATTTACTTAAATATTGTCCCATTCCAGCCAAGGGAAAGAGACTATGCTTATGTAGGTTCATTCTATGCATTTTCAATATGGATTGGGCTTGGAGTATTAGCAATTTATGACTTTATCAGCAAACACCTTGATTCAAAAATAAGTGCAGGTTTAGCAACATTTATCGCGCTTATTATACCGACATTAATGGCTGCTGAGAATTGGGACGACCATGATAGAACAGGAAGATTTACAGCACTTGAAGTTGCAAAGAACTATTTAAACTCTTGTGATAAAAATGCTATACTATTTACGAATGGAGATAATGACACTTTCCCTCTTTGGTATGCTCAAGAAGTAGAAGGTATCCGAACAGACATTAAGGTAGTAAACCTATCTTTATTTAATACTGATTGGTATATTGATCAAATGAAAAGAGCTTCATATGATGCTGCTCCCATACCCTCATCTTTAGAGCATGATGACTACAGAACCGGCACAAGAGATTACACCCCAATTCAAGAAAGATTTAAAAATTATATTGAGGTAAAAGATGTCGTTGATTTTATTAATAGTAATAGTGCAAAAGCTAAACTTAATACATCTGCTGGATTAAGAAATTATTGTCCTACTAAAAAGTTAAAGCTCAAAGTAAACAAAGAGGCTGCTAAAACTTTTGTGCCTGAAGAATATCATAACAAAATTTTGGATGAGTTAAAGTTTAAACTAAAAGGTAATGGAATATTCAAAAATAAGCTTTTAGTACTTGATATTCTTGCTAACTTTAATTGGGAACGTCCTATTTATTTTGCTATTACAGTAGGAAAAGATAATTTCATGGGACTTGAAAATTACTTCCAACTAGAAGGATTGGCTTACAGATTAGTCCCTTACTCTATCCCTTCTACTGACGGGCAGACTGGCATTGTTCATACTGATAAAATGTATGACCGACTAGTAAATAAATTTGAATGGGGAGGATTAAATAACTCTGAAATATACTTTGATGAAACCAATACAAGAATGGTTATGAACTTCAGAAATAATTATTCTAGGTTAGCTGAATCTCTCTACCAAAAAAGAGACACAACAAAAGCTATTAAAACATTAGACAAGTGTATGGCTGAGTTTCCAAGAGATGTAGTTAGATTAAGTTATTTTGCATTACCAATTATTGATTTGTATTACAAGCTAGGAGAAGTCGAAAAAGCAAACAAAATACTTGCAGTCATGATGGATGATAACTTAACTGAGATGAAATACCTTAAAGAATTTGAGAGAGGCAGTGGATTAAAACAAAACCTCTCTATTACAAATCAAGTATTAGGGAGTTTAGGAAGAATATTACAGGTACATAAATTAGAGGATATTTCTGGAAATTACTTAGCCGAAAATAATAGGTATTTTAAAGAAAGTAATGCGGGAAAGGAAGAGACTGATTACATCACATACCGCATCAATACTTTTATGGATGATTACTTAAGCATTCAATAATGTGTTTGTAAGAATTCTGAAATTATTTCAATGGATTAAAGATTCTATATCTCTCCAAATATTAAAATCAATAAGTAGTATTCTGTTTCCTTCATTAGTTTGGCGAAAAGAATCTTGCCAAAAAAAAATATGGCTTACTTTTGATGACGGACCAACTACTGAAGTAACTTCATTCATTTTAGAAGTATTAAAAGCTGAAAATATAAAAGCTACGTTCTTTTTAGTTGGAAAGGAAATAGAGAAATATCCAGATTTATTTAATGCAATAATTACAGATGGACATATAATAGGTAATCACTCTTACTCACATAAAAGTGGCTGGTCATGTAATAATTTCACTTACTTCAATGACATTGAAAAATGTCAAAAATTAATGCCTGAAAACAAAATTTTCCGCCCTCCATATGGAAGAATATCGCCATTACAAATCAAAGAAATACAAAAGAAATACAAAATAATTCTTTGGGATGTACTAAGTTGGGATTTTTCACTAAATACTACTCCGCAAAAAGTTAAAAAAAATGTTCTTCGAAATACTAAAGATGGCTCAATTATTGTTTTTCACAATAATCAGAAAAGTTTTAAAAATCTAAAACCTATATTACAAGAAATTATTCAGGCACTTAAAAATAAAGGGTATAACTTTTGTACTACTTGGTAGCAATTACAAAATGATCTAAACATTTATCACTTGAATTATTGATGGAATAATCTGTAAATTTAACTGTATTAACGATATCTTCATTATTATCCTGAAGATTATGACGGTTAAATCTATTTAGAATATCATATGGGATCTGTAGCAACCATCTTGGCAGCCAATATTGCATATTCAAAAGATCCCATCTTGTAATTTTCTCTACTGATATTTTATTTTTCTGATAATAATCCATTACTTTCTCATTGCCAAAAACACCTTTCACTTCAAAGACAGAAAAAATACTTTTCACAATACTTGTCATTTGCTTAGGACTATATTCACGAATGTGCCAAGGATTCCTTGTAAGTGACATTAAACTATTTGGAGTTGTCATAATAAGCTTACCTCCTGGCCTCAACACTCTTTTAATCTCCTTTAAAAACTTCTCATCATCTTCAATATGCTCAATAACCTGAAAAGTAATCACATAGTCAATAGTATTATCTTCTATGTTTTTTAATGGGGGGACCTCTGACTGGATAAAAACAATGTCATGCTCTCCTTTTAATACATCTGGAATATACGTATCATATTTATCAACTGCAATATATTTATCAGAAAGTGGAGCTAACTCATTAATCCCATAACCTTCTCCAGATCCAATTTCTAAAACTGTTCCACTAATAATCTTTGCAGCTTCTTTATAAGCAAGCAAGTGCCTTTGATATACTACATTCTCTGATGGATCTAAATGTGAGCTTCTCTCTGCAGTTTGCAAAATTCCCATAATATCTGTTTAAAATTGGTAAATATATTAAATTATTCGGCTATTTCTACAAGTACAGGGCAATGATCAGAATGCCTAGCCTCGGATAAAATAATAGCCCGCTTTAATCTAGGCAATAATGAATCTGATATCATATTATAATCAATACGCCAACCAAGATTCTTTAATCTTGCATTTGCTCTATAACTCCACCAACTATAGTTGTGAGGTTCTTTGTTAAGGTACCTGAATGAATCAATAAAACCACTAGCAATAAATTTACTAATCCATTCTCTTTCTTCCAACAAAAAACCTGAAGTATTCTTATTCCTTTGAGGATTATGAATATCTATTGCCTTATGGCAAATATTATAGTCCCCAGAGATAATCAAATTTGGAATTTTTTTCTTAAGACCCAAAATATATTTATAAAATAAGTCTAAAAATTCTATCTTAAAAGCTTGCCTTAGCTCACCACTACTTCCAGAAGGGAAATAAACACTAATAACTGAAAAACTATCATAATCAGCACGAATTACTCTGCCCTCAAAATCAATTTTTTCAATACCACAACCATATTCAATATGTCTTGGCTTTATCTTTGATATAATTGCAACACCACTATAGCCTGGTTTCTGAGCCGAATTTATAAAACACTCATAACCTAAATTATTAAAGAGTGTTGTATCAAATTGTTCAGGTTTTGCTTTAATCTCTTGCAAACAAATAATATCAGGTTTTACAGTATTAATCCAAGTATCTAACCCTTTCTTAAGCGAGGCACGAATACCATTAATATTATATGTAATAATCGTAGTCATTACCTTAATTTTAACTCTGTCTGACCAACTACTCTACCTTCAATGATTAGATTTATCAAATAAATATCTTTTTCTAATGGTTGTACTCTCTCCCATTCAAAACATGACTTCTTCTCAATATTTTCATATTCAAAAGAAGTGGATGCAGTGTACTTAACATGCTGATCATGCACTTTAACTAACAAGTCTAAATTATTAGAAATGATATTCCCATTACTTGATAATAACTGCATATAAATAATTTTTTCTTCAGCATCTGAAATTTGATTTGCCGCAATAATAAAACAGACTCTGATCTTCTGAACTTTTCTTGCAAAACGAGTTGAGACTTCTTTTCCAGTACTTCGATAACGTAAAGTCTCTACCTCAACATCAATAATTTCAAGTATAGATCCTCTATTAACTTTTTCTGTAAGTTTCTTATTTTGTTTATTTAACTTATAATTTTTCCAGTTGATATTCTTATTTACTCTTATGATGCTATCTTTTTCAACAGTTAATTTCTCATTTAAAACTAATAATGAATCAATATTAGCCAAATATCTTTTTGATATCTCTTTTAATCTAATAATTTTTTTTCTTGCCTCACTTAAATCATCTTTAGTTCTAATAAGATTTCTAATTTCTGAAATTTGATTCTTTATAACTGAGTCCTTAGCATGCAACTGATCATTTAAGTCACTATATTCGTCCATTAAATCGTCATGTTCATCTATCAAGTCATCTAAATCATCACGCAATGCATTTTTTTCTTCAATATACTGAATTCTAATTGCTTCTTGCTTATTCTCTCTAACCTCTTGAAAAATTAAAGAAACTATAAGTCCTATTATTATAACTAAGAGGATATAAAATAATTTACTTTTGGGCTTATTCTCTAAAAGATTACTTTGCTCCATCTTTGTTTAATTTTTTTTTGCTAATGTAAGGATTCGGAGTAAAATAAACGAACATAGTAGAAATTTCATATACATTTGTGGAAATTTAGTTTTATGATACTCATTGCAGACAGCGGTTCAACAAAATGTGCTTGGGCAGAGTGCTCTACTAATGGAAATATTGTTAAAATACATTATACAGTCGGGTTTAACCCAAAATTTACAAATTATAACAATCTGATAAATGAGCTTAAAAGTAGCTCTCTTTTAGCAATAAAAGATCAAATCAGTGAAATAAATTTTTATGGTGCCGGTTGTTCTAGCAAAAAAGCCAATGATAAACTTCAAAGATATATGGCCCGCTTTTTTGTAAATGCAACAATTAACATTATGCATGATCTAGAGGCAGCCGTTAAGGCATGCTATAAGGGGTCACCTATTATTTGCTCTATTTTAGGAACTGGATCTAACTCCTGTATATATAGTGGAGATGAAATTATTGAAAATGGGCTATCATTAGGCTATATCTTAGGTGATGAAGGAAGTGGAAATTATTTTGGAAAACAGCTTATTAATCTTTATGTAAATAAAAGACTACCACAACATTTAATAGAAAGTTTTGAAAACTGGACTAATGATAGAGAAGTAAAAATCATAGAAAATATCTACTCGCTAGAAAAGCCAAACTTATATATTGCTTCATTTTTCCCTTTTATGTATCAACATAAAAATGAACCTATTTTTGATATTATATTTAAGCAAGGTATTGAACATTTCTTTGAATTACATGTAAAATGTTTTGATAATTTTAGAAATTATAAATTAACGTTTACTGGATCTGTAGCTTTTTACTTATCTGATTATATTCATACATGTGCTAAAAAAGAACAGATGGAAGTTCAAGAAATCATACAATCACCTATTAGAAATCTAGTAACAGAATATTTCAAATCAAAATAAGATTAAAAAAGAATAAATTAATAGATCTATTTAGCTAATCTAGTGTTGATAAAAAAACCCCACCTAAAGGTGAGGTTTCTGTGGGCCCAGTTGGGCTTGAACCAACGACCCCTTGATTATGAGTCAAGTGCTCTAACCAGCTGAGCTATGGGCCCTCCTTAAATAAGGATGTGCAAAACTATTAAAATTGTTGAATAATATACATCATAAAGCATGAAAAACATCAATGCAATTATATTTGATTTAGGAGGTGTATTTCTTAATATCAGCTATCAAAAAACTATAAATGAATTTACAAAGCTAGGCATTGAGAATTCCGCATCATTCTATTCTAAAGAATCACAAAACAGTATCTTTAATTTACTTGAAATAGGAGAGATTTCAGAACAAGATTTTATCTCTGAGATAAAGACTAAATGTGACTCAGCATCAGCTAGTGAAATTCGTTTTGCATGGAATGCAATGCTATTAGATTTCCCAAAAGAGGGGATCAGACTACTTAAAAGCTTAAAAAAAAGACATTCAATATTCTTGCTTTCAAATACAAATACCATTCATATAAAACAATTTAAGAATATCTTGGGGATTAATCAATATAATAAGTTCTTTAATCTATTTAATCATGTCTATTATTCTCATGAGATGGGATTAAGGAAACCAAATAAAGAAGCATTCCAAATAATATTAGAAGAAAATCGTTTGACTGCTAAAAATGTTTTATTTATTGATGACTCTAAGCAACATATTAATGCCGCAAAAAGAATAGGAATAAGAACGCATCATTTATTAGATAATGAAAGCATTACTGCTTTATTTCCTGACATAACTCTATAAGAACGCCATTAGTATCTTTAGGATGTAAAAAACAAATAAGTTTATTATCTGCACCTTTCTTCGGAATATCATTTAGCAGCCTAATTCCTTCTTGTTTTATTCTATCCATTTCTTTCTCAATATCATCTACATCAAAAGCTATATGATGCATTCCTTCTCTATTTTTTTCCAAATAGCTAGAAATAGGACTATGTATATCTACTGCCGCAACTAACTCTATCTTATTCGGCCCTACCTGAAAAAAAGACGTAACCACTCCCTCAGATTCTACTATCTCTTCTTTAAAATTTCCTTTCCCAAAAATCTTTTTAAATACCTTATTTGATTTTTTAATATCAGAAACAGCGATGCCAATATGTTCTATTCTTCTCATAATTACAAATTATCAATAAGATATAAGCTCTTATTTTGCCTATTCAAGTTACTAATAAGGCCAGAAGCCTATATGTCTTTGTGTAGCAATAGTTTTGATTTTGAAAGTAATTCCAATCTCATGTGTTCCATAAGTATAAGGCATTATCTCTCCAGAAAAAGCATGATCATAAGAATAAGAAATATGCATATTATTTGCAGAAAATCCAAAAGAAAAAATAGCTGTTCCATTAGTTCTATATGTTAGCCCTGCCCAATTTTCTAAATATAAGATTCTTCCAGAAAGATCTGATATACTACTATGATATTGCATCTTTCTTATCAAAAAAGATGGTTCAACTTGCCAATCATTATTCAGAATATTAAATCGATACGCACCAGTTCCATAGTAATTTCTATACTCAGAATTTGGATATGGAGAGCCTGCTACTGTAGTATTAAATGAAGATTGAAACAAGTTTGAAACAGAGAATCCTGCATAAAATTTTTGTCCGTACAAGTATGCTCCAGAAGAGGCATCTCCTAACATCTTATTATACGAGCTAGCAGAAAAAGCCTGATCGTATCCAGGAGGCAAATCCTCTTTATTAAAATCAATATTATGATACATTACCTTAGCTCCTAAACCAAGTGAAAGGTTTACCCTCTCATAGTCTAGAGGAATATGATAAGCATAGTTCAAATGCAAATTTGCTTGCATACTTGGGAAGGCTTTATCAAACATCAAATATCCTCCAATAGCCGAATTACCATCTACAGCTCCATGATAGCTTATGTTTGAACTTAAAGGAGCTCCTTCAAAACCTAGCCATTGTTGCCTAGTTTGTATAATCAATGGATTATATGTTTTACTACCAGAAACAGCAGGATTAATTATCATATCAGCTGTATAGTATTGACTAAATAATGGTTCTTGCTGAGCAAATAAATTTATGCTCAACACAGTTATTATGATTATAAATATCGTTCTCATTACCTAACTATTGTTACTGTTCCCTTAAACACATCATCCCCATTCTGCAAATCAATTATATAGTAATATGTACCTGATGGCCTTGGCTGATTATTTTCATCTTTTCCACCAAAAGCATTTTCTTCTGAATTGGTGTAATTTCTTCTTCTAAAAACTTGGGTCCCATTTCTATCATATATTGATACTACTGCTTCAGGGTAAAGATGGATATTCTCAATTTCCCAGAACTCATGTATATTGTCATCATTTGGAGAAAAAGCCTTAAATATGCTTAAGCAAATATTTGGATTAGATTTTACCTCTATACTATCCTCTATAACACATCCCATATCGTCAATTATTTCTACTGAATAAATCCCAGGAAACAAGCCGCTTATTGATGAAAAAGAATCAATTACCAGAACATCATTCTCTTCTAAGAAAAGATCTCCCTCAACACCCCAATTAAATAAAAATGGTGCTGTTCCTTCTTGAATAAAAACTCTTGCCTCACCACTATTGTCATCTTTACAGATTGTGCCTACTGATGACATAAAAGGATTCATTTCATATGTTTCTTTTAACCATAAATGTACTGTGTCTTGACAAGAATTAATATCTGTAATTGTTAAGATATATGGGGTTAAGGAAGGTGGAAGACTATCAATATCAAATGTAGTCCCTAAGGTATCTCCAACTACATTTTCCCAAATAGTTGAATATGGCTTTGTTCCTCCCCAGATAGTAGTTGAAACATCCGTTGAATCATCAATAGAACATCTTCCTCTTAATGAAAAATCAGCATACAGCTTAACTGTTTCTTCAATATTAATAGAATCAATAAGATCACATGATTGAGCTACATTTGTAATAGTTAAATAGTAGGTCCCGGCATAAAGATCGGTAATATTTAATGACGATGAAGCAAATGAATTAGGCCCAGTCCAACTTACTACAGAGCTGGAGTTAGATAAGCTAATATCAATTGATCCAACACTATCTCCAAAACAATCATTATGCGTGTAATTATCTAATGTATACTCACATTGTCCAAACACGCAGAAACTAGTTAACAATAGCACCACGCTTAATATATTCTTTCTGTTTCTCATGGTTTTTAAAAGATGGGCAAATATATATAAAAAAAGCTTGTTATTTCTAACAAGCTTTTGTTTGAGGTATCGAGCAGATTCGAACTGCTGTAGATGGTGTTGCAGACCACTGCCTAGCCACTCGGCCACGATACCTTTCAATTATGCAAATTTAACTTATTTTAATAACACAGAAAAATTTACAATAATATTATTTACCATTATAATCTGACATAGTACGAGAAATACCAATAGTAGTAAAACTTTGAATCATTTTTACTGCCATATCAATTCTCTCGTCAATACGAAGACACTCTTCATCAGTAAAATTACTCAGTACATAGTCAGCTTGAGATCCTACAGGAAAATTACCCCCAACACCAAAACGCAACCTAGCATAAGCACTATTACCTAGTATATTCTGAATATCTTTAAGGCCATTATGTCCTCCATCAGAACCCTTTTTACGCATACGTAATACGCCAAAAGGCAATGAAATATCATCAGTGATTACTAAGATGTTTTCTTGATTTATCTTAGTTTTTTGCATCCAATAATTTACTGATTTCCCGCTCAAATTCATAAAAGTAGTAGGCTTTACCAAAAACAACTTACGTCCTTTAAACTTTACGTCTGTAACATCAGCATATTTCTCAGTTAAAAAAAAAGTATTGGATAATCCTGCAAGTTTATCCAATACTTTAAAACCTATATTATGGCGAGTATTCTTATACTGTTCACCAACATTACCTAATCCTATGATTAAGTATTTCATGGATTACTCAGATTCTGGATTCTCAGCAGGGGCCTCTTTTTTAGTTGAAGATCCGTCTGAGGTTTCTCCTGAAGCTTCTCCTCCTTCAGCTGTTTCTCCCTCTTCTCCTTCTACTTCTTCTTCCTCTTCTTCAATCGCAGCTCTTGCTGTTTTGACTCCTACAACAACAGAATTATCTGGAGCTAAAAACTGACATCCATCTATATTTAAATCTTTAATATAAATAAATTGGCCAATTTTTAAATTCTCAACATCTAAATTAATTGCATCTGGCAAGTTTGCTACTAAACCTTTAGTAATAATTTTTGGCCTTCTAAACATAAGATTCCCTCCATTTCTAACTCCAATAGCTACTCCATTTAATATAACTGGAATAGAAACTGTTATTGGTTTGTCATTAAATACTTCTAAGAAATCAATATGTAATATTTTATCTGTTACCGGATGGAATTGAATATCTTGCATAATAGCATTTACTTTCTTTCCATTAACATCTAATTCAACTACAAATACTTCTGGGGTATACACGAGTTTCCTAAAATCATTTTCATGAGCATAGAAAGCCACTTGCTTTTCTCCCCCGTAAAGTACACATGGTACATTACCCTGATTTCTTAACGCACGAGAATTAGTTTTTCCAACATTTTCTCTTTCTTTTACGCTAATTGCTAGTGTTTTCATTTTATTAAGGTTTAATTATTTTTTTAATATTATTGATTACTTCTCCATTTTTCTGAGATGGATATATTTTTGACAACAGCATTAATAGTTTGTGCAAAGAAATTAGCAACTGAGATCTCTCTTACTTTAGTGCTGCTATGTTTTCTAGGAATAGTATTTGTTATAACTAACTCCGTAATATTTGAGTTTTCTAACCTTTCATAAGCAGAACCAGAAAGAATACCATGAGTACAATATGCTCTTACTGAATTTGCTCCTTGTTGAAGCATTAGATCTGCTGCTGAAGTTAGAGTACCTGCAGTATCTACCATATCGTCAATAATAATAACATCTTTTCCTATAACATTACCTAAAACCTTCATTTCGCCGATAACATTTGCTTTTTTACGCTCTTTATAACAGATAACAACACCGACATTCAATAACTTGCCATAAGCATTTGCTCTTTTACTCCCTCCCATATCAGGAGATGCAATAACTAGGTCGTCTAATTTTAAATTATTAATATCCTCAATAAATAATTCTGAAGCATATAAATGATCAACAGGAAGCTCAAAAAAACCTTGAATTTGATCAGCATGGAGATCTATTGTCATAATACGGTCAACACCTGCTGCTGATAATAAATTGGATACTAATTTTGCGCCTATTGGAACTCTTGGTTTTCCTTTCTTATCTTGCCTAGCATAACCAAAATAAGGCATTACAGCTATAATTGAATGTGCTGAGGCTCTTTTAGCAGCATCAATCATTAGTAATAATTCCATCAAATTATCAGATGGAGGCGTCGTAGATTGGATCAAGAATACGTCAGAACCCCTAACTGTTTCGTCAAATGATGGCTCAAATTCACCATCAGAAAATTCAACTATTGAAGACCTACTTAATTCTACTCCAAATGCATTAGCAATTTGCTTAGCTAAGAGCTTAGTATTAGTTCCTGCAAAAAATTTTATTGGTCTTTCCATTAATATACCTTATTAAAAAAGGGGTGCAAATATACACTTTACTACATAAATATGCTAAATAATTTATTTTTTAGTTAAAAGGATTATGATTTGGTTCAAACTTATATTTTTGCAACTCATTTGCCCAGATGGCGGAATTGGTAGACGCGTTGGTCTCAAACACCAATGGGGAGACCCGTGCCGGTTCGACCCCGGCTCTGGGTACAAAAAAAGCTCTCATTTTGGGAGCTTTTTGTATCTTGCGCCCTCATTAAAATAGTATGAAAAAGAAAAAACAACAGAGATACGATAGAGCATATTTAAGGATGGCATTGGAATGGGCAGAATTATCTCATTGTAAGAGAAAAAAAGTAGGAGCACTAATTGTTAAAAATAAAATGATCATCTCAGATGGTTATAATGGGACACCAATAGGATTTGACAATTCTTGTGAAGATAATGAAGGGAATACTCATTGGTATGTACTACATGCTGAAGCAAATGCAATTCTAAAAACTGCAAGCTCAACACACGATTGCAGTGGAGCAACTCTATACTTAACTCTTTCTCCATGCAAAGACTGCAGTAAACTAATCCATCAAGCAGGAATTAATCGGCTTGTATACATCAATAAATATTCTGACAACTCAGGTCTTGCCTTTCTGAAAGAAGCAGGAATAGAAGTAATAGAATTTAATAAAGATAAGCTATAAATGAAGAAGCTTCAGCCTTTAGTATATGCAATACTCATAAGTACTGGATTTTATTTAGGAGGAGGAGATTCTCGAAAAGAAATAACTGCTGAAAGAGGTAAAATAAATAGCATCATACAGATGATAAAAGATCATTATGTAGATACTATAAATACTACTGATTTTGAAGATAAAGCAATAAATTCAATATTAAATGATTTAGATCCTCACTCCTCATACATATCTATACAGGAATTTAAAACAGTAGAACAAGATATGCAAGGAAGTTTTAGTGGGATTGGAGTCCAGTTCAACATAATTGATGATAGTATTGTAGTAATTTCAGCTATATCAGGAGGCCCTTCAGAAAAATTAGGGATACAATCAGGAGATAGAATTGTAACTGTTAATAAAGAAAATGTTGCAAGTATTAAGATCAATAATGAAGGAGTAATAAAACGACTAAGAGGAAAGCGGGGCAGTGAAGTAAATATTAGAATTAAAAGAAGAGGGCAGGCTCAACTTATGCGTTTTAAAATTGTACGAGATCAGATCCCTTTATATAGCGTTGATGCAGGAATTATCTTGAATGATAATATTGGCTACATCAAAATAAACCGCTTTGCTGCTACCACTTATGATGAAATGATTGAAAAAGCAAGAGGCCTTAAAGATAAAGGTATGCAAAGCCTTATTCTTGACCTTAGAAATAACCCTGGGGGATATCTTCATATTGCTAATCAAATATGTGATGAATTCTTAAAAGATAACGAACTAATCGTCTTTACCGAGGGAAGAAACAGAAAAAAGGAAGAAACATATGCAACAAAGAGGGGAGAACTTGAGACAATAAAAATAGCTGTCTTAATTAATGAAGGATCAGCATCAGCATCAGAAATTGTATCAGGGGCATTACAAGACAATGACAGGGGGTTAGTGATTGGTAGGCGTTCATTTGGTAAAGGATTAGTTCAAGAACAAATTAGCCTTACTGATGGATCAGTAATAAGATTAACCACTCAAAGATATTATACCCCAAGCGGTAGATGTATACAGAAAAACTATAGCGATAATAATATTAACTATTACCTAGAACTACACTCAAGAGATGAAAAAGAAATACCTGACAGCTTGATTTATACAACAAAGAATGGAAGAACTGTATATGGTGGTGGTGGGATAAATCCTGATATTATTATTGAGAGAGATACTAATCTTAATTATCTTCTGATAAATAAGATGATTAGTAAAGGTTGGGTTAATGAATTCTGTTTTGAAAAGAGTGAAGATCTTAGGGCGCAAAAAATCTCTAGCTACAGAGAAATTAACATGACTAGTATTTATAATGAATATCTTTACTTTATAAAACAAAAAGACTCTTCATTTAAGATAAATATTGGAAAAACTGAATTGAATTATTTTAAGAATTTAATGCTAGCAAGCATCTCAAGGAATCTTTGGGACAATAATACTTATTACAAAATATTAAGTGCAGATGACGAATATATCCAAAGAGCAATAACTGAACTCGAAAGTAAATATTAGTTTTATGACATGAAAAAAATACGTCTTTGGTTTTTAGTTTCTTTTTCTTTTTTTGTACTAGGAGAATTATTCTGGTCCATCAGGCTATATAATCAATCTCCAATATTTGGAAGTGAATATATTGATGACTGGATCTTAAATTTTATGTTTATTATATGTTCGTTAACTGGTTTATTAGGTAGTTATAAATGGTATAAAGAATGCTAAAAAAAGATTTTGAAATATGTTAGAAACTCTTTTTAGTATATCATTTTTTCTGTTTGGCGGAAATATAATAGACACAAAACTTACTCATCATAAGTATGAAAAAGAGAATTATAAAAAACTTTTCTATTTAAAAAATAAAGAATCTGTTAATACATACTGTGTTAAACACTCTGAAGTTGAAAATATTAAGAAAATTAAATGGAATCGAGCTGGTGGGTTACAAGAAACTAACTACACAGTATCTAAACCAAATGAATAGATAAGGAAGTTTTCTAATCTAAATATTGTCTCTATCCCTATTCAACAGTCACCGACTGTTTTTGTATCCGATAATTTGGATTTAGATACTTCAAAAACAAAAGTAGTTGAAAGTATTGATTTATCGTTTGATTTAATTGTTAGAACATCAAAACTGACCAAAACATCTCATTACAATACCTACCAACAAAAACTATATAGATTTGTAAAGTTCCTTAAGTATGAAAGAGGAATTGGTTATTGAAGAACATCACATATTTATTGCATAAGTAATTAATATTTATATCTTTACATCATATTAATCAAAAAATGAAAAAATGAAAAAATTATTATTATTTGTTAG
>CEWO01053412.1_pt1 | contig 16021 bp, 7 predicted proteins | sample 361561 | NCBI WGS metagenome assembly CEWO01 (sample SAMEA2623627, study PRJEB7988) | marine metagenome | isolation source: saline water (ENVO:00002010), including
ACTCACCAACCAAATTCAGCACAAGCTGATTGTATTGATAATTCTCCGGGATATTATTCTTTAAATGGTGCTGAACAACAAATTGGTTGCCCTTATGGTTCTTACCAACCATCCCCGAATAGTACAAGTTGTATCTCTACAGATTCTGGATATTTTACTAACTCTGTAGGATCTAGCTCCCAAACTCCTTGTCCGGCTGGTTCTTATCAACCACTTCCAAGCCAGAACACATGTATTTCTGCAGATTTAGGATACTTTGTATCTTCATCGGGTTCCACTAATCAAGAAATGTGTAGTATAGGGAACTATACTGATTCAATGGGCCAAGTAGAATGTATTTTGGCTTCACAGGGATACTATGTTGCTGGAATTGGACAAGACAGTCAACAAGCCTGTGAATCTGGAACTTACCAAACTCTACAAGGACAATCAGATTGTAGCTATGCATCTTCGGGATATTATGTCCCTTCGAATGGCTCTTCTCAACAAATACCTTGTTCTGAAGGAAGCTATCAGCCTACAGGAGGCGGCACTTCATGTATTCTTGCTGCTCCAGGATCTTTCGTTGATTCTGTAGGTGCAACAGAGCCATCACAATGTGAACTAGGGACCTATTCTTCTGAAGAAGGACAAGAAGACTGTACTCTTGCAGCACCTGGATCATTCGTTGATTCTGCAGGTGCAACTGAACCAATACCCTGTCCGTCCGGACAATACCAAGAAACTGATGGATCGACATCGTGTGTAGATTCACCTCCTGGTTATATAACTAGCAATGACGGCTCTTCCGCAGCATCTCCTTGTCAACCAGGAACATATGCAGAGGCTGGACAATCTTCTTGTGTAGATGCAGATCCAGGAAATTTTGTGCCTGATTCAGCACAATCATCTCAACAACTTTGTGACCAAGGAACATACCAGCCTGATGCAGGCCAATCATCATGCTTACCTTCTCAACCTGGAAATTATGTATCTAAATATGGTCAAACTGAACAGACATCTTGTGAAACAGGTACGTATCAACCTGGTCAGAATAGTTTAGATTGTGTGCCGGCAGATCCAGGAAACTTTGTTCCTACTTCAGGTAGGTCGTATCAGAATGACTGTGAAAAAGGACAATATCAACCTGACTCAGGCCAATCTGAATGTATGATGGCAGATCCTGGTAGTTTCGTTCCTTCTTCAGGTGCAGAACGACAATTCCCTTGTTCACCTGGAACTTATCAACCAGCATCTGGTAAATTCAATTGCGAGATGGCTTCTGAAGATCATTTTGTTTCAGAAACGGGAGCGACTGAACAAACGCCTTGTTCATCAGGAGACGTTCAACCTAACTCAGGTGCTTTAAGATGTATTGAAGGGCCAAAATCATTTGGTGATTATCTTTCAATTCTGATTATTCCATTATTAATTATTGGTTCTGCATTATTTTACAAGTATAGAAATAAAGGAGATAACTCTACTAGTACTAAGAAAAGTAGAGATGGCCAATGGGGAGAAAAGACAATTGATTATGTCCCTAAGTCCATTGGTAGAAGGAAGAAATAATGATACTTGTTATGTTTGATTACTAAATGGTGATAATATGCGCGACTACCCTGGTGGAAGAATTGATCTACGAAGTGATACGGTTACCAGGCCGGTTCAAGATATGAGAAATGCTATGTCAATTGCAGAAGTAGGTGATGATGTACTTGGTGACGACCCTACAGTAATTGATTTACAAAACCGCCTTGCAAAGATGCTTGGAAAAGAAGCCGCATTATTTGTCCCTTCTGGGACTATGTCTAATGCAATTGCAATTAAAACACATACAAAGCCAGGAGATGAAATAATCGCTCATAAAAAAAGCCATATTTACCTATATGAAGGAGGAGGATATGCAATGTTATCTGGCTGTTCTGTAGCTCTTATTGATGGTGAACATGGCATCATGTCTACTGATTCTATCAAGAAAGCAATCAGGAAAGTGGAAGGTAGTCATGCTCATTACCCAAATGGTTCATTGGTTTGTGTTGAGAACCCTCCTATGTATGGTGGAACGATATATTCTCAAAAAGAATTAGATGAAATTTGTGACATTGCTCATGCTAGAAACTGCAAAGCGCATCTAGATGGTGCTAGAATTTTTAATGCAGCAATAGCAAGTGGCACAGATATCGCTCGAATGGTTAAGAAATTTGACACAGTATCTGTTTGTCTTTCTAAGGGATTAGGAGCACCTGTTGGTTCATTACTTGTTGGAGATAAAGATACCATAAAAGAAGCACATAGATGGAGAAAAATGTTTGGAGGAGGAATGCGGCAAGTAGGTATTTTAGCAGCAGCAGGACTTTATGTTCTTGACAACCACATTGAACGAATTAAAGAAGATCATTCACGTGCTAGATATTTAGCTGAAAATATCAATTCAATGGATAATTATTCTGTTAATTTAGAAATAACCAAGACAAATATAGTTTTCATTAAATGTGATGAAGGTAGCGATAAAATAGTCAAAAAATTATCTGATCAGGGAGTAGATATCAGTTCTATTGACGACTCGACAGTTCGTGTAGTGATACACTTACATATTACAGATGAAGATATAGAAAATACTATTTCTGCTTTCGCAAATGCACAATAAGACGGAAGTATTCAATATCCCTCATCTCTTCATTACACCAATGAGGGTCACCATATCACTTATGCTGGCTTTATTCATAATGATTCCAATAATATCAGTAACATCAGACTCATCTAATGTAGAAACATGGGATGATGCAAGGCATAAGAGAGATTCAGGTACAGTCGGAGGCATTTCAGTATCTCTATCAAATGATTCTTCTGATCAAAATATCATTATGGATTTTGAAGATTTCCCAACAATTGTGGAGACTTACACAGCAACATGGTGTGAAAATTGTGTTACGGTTGAGCAAACAAGAGACCAAGCTCTAGATGATAAAAACTCAACTATAATACACTATCATAGACACTATTATGAAACTCAAGACCCATTTGGAGATAATACAACTGAAAATCGTTGGGAACTTAATTATGGTACATCCTCAACCATCGTACTTGGGGCTTCAAGATTAGCTCCTACAACAATATTTGATGGTGAAAGAATGCATCCTGGACATCGTCCAAAAACAGATTCTCTAAAAGATGATTTTGTAACTTCTATTTCAGTTGGTTCAACTGCTCCTCTTTTGGGAAATATTAGCCTATCAATTACTAATTCCTCCTCTAATGCTAATTCTGAAAATAATGCTTTATTTTCTTGGTCTACCTCTAATCTAGTTTCCAATTGTTTGGATAGTTGTAGTAATTCAGTCTCAACTTCTGCATGGCTATTATTTGTTGAAGATGTAGCATACTTTCCAGAAGGAAGTAATGACTTAGAATACTATCATCACGTTCTACATCGCGTAGTACTACTTGATGGATTAGATGGAACAATGGAGTACACATATCCTTCTACATGGGACGGAGATGATATGTCTGCAATATTGATTGTTGATTGGGTTGAGAAAGAAAATGATGATAATTTTTTTCCTGGACCTTCTATTAGTTTGACTCTCGTGTGCGTCTTAGTTTCTTCATTGGTTTACTCTAAAAAGAAGCAATAATAGCATTTCTAATCGAAACTATTAGTTGGGTTCAATAACCGCCTTCTCTATGGCGTACGCTCGGTGATGTGATGTTGTTAAGAGAGAATTACTCTGTTACTAACGAACTCGTCTCTGAAGGTAACCTACCTGAGTGGTTAAAAGACCATATTAGGTGGCAGGCTATTAGTCCAATATCTTTACCCAAAGATAGAAAAAATAAGATAATGATAATTTATCCTTCAGAAGAATCTCGTATAGAATCTCTCTCAAAATTAAGCTTTGAAGGATTTGCATTTGATAGAAAATTACATCAAACTATCAATTCACTTCAAACATCACTATTAGCAGATTTGAGATTTCCAAGGTTATTACCAACCAAAGAAGAATTTAATATCATCTTACATGAAGAGTGTAGGCAAGCAGCTAAAAGATTGTTATTTCCTTCTATCAATCCTATCCCAGAGATGGAATGGGGTAGAGGAAAAACATCTTCATTAGCCATATTACATGAATATCTATCAAATGAAGGGGCTGCGGAATATTGGAAAGGACCAGGCATTAACTCTTTTAGAAAAATACTAAAAAATCTTGAGAAAAAAACCGGAAGGACACATCCAGATATGGCAATAGGGAGAATAATTGAGAAATTAGAAACTTCTCAAAAACCATTTTCTCTAATCGATATTTCAGGAATCATAATGATAAATCACCCTCCTAGTATGTCTAAATCTCATCAAGGATTATTGCTAGCTATATCTGAACATTGTCCAATTCATCAATTAGTTTATTCAGGAAATTTTAGACTTGGCCATCATGGATTGTCATTAATAGATAAACATCCAATAAATTCTGCTGAGGAATTACCTTCATGGCTCCCCTTTCATGACATAACAGTGAAAAATAATCCTCCAAATGTATCAAGGTACATTCTTCAAAGAGAAGATCATTCATTCAATTCTGCAATATCTTTAGCACAAAAATCTTTGGAAAAAGATCCTAAATCAACTGTTATGATAGTTGACCCTTCTTTAGATTCCAATGCCTCAAGGTGGAAAAGATTGGTTGAAAATATTGGAATCTCTATGAAGAATGATGATAAGTCAATAACTAGCAATTCCTATGGTCACTGGCTTAAACAATTAATTACTTTGAGTCATGGACCAAATAGCTTTTCTTTGGAATCTCTTAGGAATATAGCACTTCAACAAATATTATCTCCTTTTGAGTCAGATCTTATTCATCCCTCTAATCCAGAAATAAAGTTAATTCCTGATTTACAATTATTAACCAATTTAGCTAGAGGAGAACATGTCTTGGGAGGTCCAGGAGCACTTAGTAGATGGTTAGAGTCTCTTTCAAGATCTCCTAATTCTGATATTGATGAAATCAAGAAAGAATCTACTCAATGGTGGTTATTGAATCTCGCTAAATCTTTACAGCCATTACTGAGGGAAGAGGATATATTAGTTTTGAAAGAAAAAACACTACTCACCGGATGTCATTCAAAAGCCATTCTCCCATTGATTAAACCAAGTAAAAATGGTGATGAATGGCTCTTAAATAGGCTTAAAATGGCAAATGTTATGTCTGACTCTGAATATATTGATGACAATTCTGTAGGAATACCTCTTGTTATCCAATCAATTTTAAGAAATCTACAAAAACTCAGAAATATGCAATTTAATTTGAATCATAACTTTCCAAAGAATGGAACAGAATGGGTTGAAGAATATCTAACTTTAATGACTTCTACTTCTTTATTGGATAATCAGTTAAAGACTAATTCTAGACTAAGAATTATGAAACCAGATCAAGCCATTGGGTGTTCTGCAGACTTGATTATCTTAGCAAATTTATCCAGTACCTCTTGGGATATGAGGGTCCCAAAGATGCCATTCATGGGAGAAGAAGAGAGACATAGATTGAATTTGCTTAGGCCAGATGATCCTATTAGGAAAGCAAGACATTTCTTAAAACACTTATTATTTGCAGGTAAAAAGACAATAATTCTTGATCCAAGTTTAGATGACACATCACCTCCTACAGCACCTATCAGAGAATGGATATCATCGAATAATTATGTAGAAGAATGTATAGTAACATTAGATTCAATAAGTCCTAGGGATATTCGTCAGTCAGATGGAGAAAGTTTGAGAAAAGGTTTGATGCCATTTCATGCACCAATTAATCCATCCTCATTATCAATCCCCATCGATGTTGAATTACAACGTGAAAGAGAGAGAAGACAACCAAACATACTAGAAGATAAACAATACTTGCCCGATGAAGCAAAAAAATATATTTTCTCTATTGATTATTCTGATCTATCCAGAAAGACACCTAGTGGAAAAATAATACCTAGAGAATTTACTTCATGGCCAGTAGTGGGCGGAATTACCCAAGAGGGCAAAAGAACTCCTACTATAGATCCTAGACCTTTCAGTCCTATGTCTACGGGAGTATCCGTTACAGATACTCGACATGGTCACTTATCGGGAGCCGAACAAATCGTAACAATATGGTCTGCAAGTAGGTTACATGATTGGCTTAAATGTCCAAGGAGTGGATGGCTCAATAGAGGACTTCGAGCCGAAGAAGAGGAACTGCAGTCCGAAGATTTGGATGCACGAACTCATGGTAATCTTCTTCATTTTGTCCATCATGATATTTTATGTCATATTCTAGATATGAAAATAGGTGAAGAATTTGATAGCAATAATACAACACGTGATTCAATTAGTATTGGAACTTCAAAACTATCCAAAAATGAGGTTATGCAAGTTGCACTAGAATCATTGGATACAAGAGCACCATGGTTAGATCGAACCGATGCCGTTTCTACAAATCGACTTTTAACTCTCACTGGTATGAATAGAAATGAATACAATGATTGGCTTGCAAACCCTACTCCTATAGAACCAAAAGGAAGAATCGGAACAATAGTAGATGCCGAATTCCGTATCTCAGATGGAATGCCAATAGGTATCGAATGGGATATTACTGATTATGATAAAAGTGGCATTGAGATAGATATCCCATCCGAAATAACCAGCCCAGATATGAAAAAATTACCTTCAATAAAGGTAAGGGGTCAAATAGACAGAGTTGATCAAGTACCTTTTGATGTAGATAGAAAAATTTGGATAAATAATGAAGGGAACAACAGTATAGCGCCTTTAAAATTAATTAATAGTGGTTGGAAACCAAGAAGATTGATAATCATCAGAGATTTGAAAACATCTGAGTCTAAATCTTCCAAAGAAAGACATAATATGGGCCTTTTAGAAGAGTTACAATTGGCTATTTATGCTAGAGCATGGGAAATAGCACATCCAGGCGACCTTGTCGTTGGTGCCGGAATTTCTTTATTCAGTCACAACACTACACACAATATTGAAATCTCTAAAAACTTTCAGCATATCAACCAATTAGATATTGGTATATCTACAATAATTACCGAAGATTTGTACAGATTTCCAGATGAAAATGATAAACCCAGTAGTGATCAGTTTAGGGCTTGGTTAACTCATAGACTATCAGTTTCTTTAGGAGTTGCAAATAATGCAATCTTAGGTAAAGTTCACCCTACTCCTTCAAAAAATGTTTGTAAATATTGCTCAGTTAAACAAATTTGTGATGTTAAAATGGGGGATGATTACTGATGCAGTTGAACACAGCTCAACGCTTGGCATTAAATCTAGATTCGCATATTGTTGTTGATGCTGGAGCAGGTACTGGTAAAACAAGTACTATTATTGATCGTGTTATAGAACATTATCTTACCGAAGATCAACGTGCTACTCGAATATTGCCGATGCCAGATCGTCCCTCAAAACTGAAGGGGGGTTTGCTCATGGCTCCGTCTTCAGAGACAATAGATTTACGTAAATGGAGAGGCCTACTCCCAGGAGAAGTAGTTTTACTAACATTCACAAACAGGGCATCAGATGAAATGCGTGATAGACTAAGAAAACGTATTTCTAGACTAAAACCAGGCCCAATTAGTGATGATGGAATAACTAGAACAGATCCACGTATCCGTCACCAGGGATTCAATGAACAACTTTTGACCCTTCTTGAAGATGCTCCAATTGGAACTATAGACTCATTTTTCAATCAATTAATATCCCCCTATAGGGCGTATTTGGGGGATTTCAATAGTAAAGACGTAATTTCTGATACCAATCGAATACTTTTAGTGGAATCAGCTATCAACACTCTTTGGAGACTTCCGAATTCATTTAATTTAATCGGCAACGCAGTTGATGCTGGAATACCTTCAGAGATAGCAACCCAAGTTCTAGATGCTAGGGACAATATTTCTAAACATTATTCAAGCAGGAGAAGTGCTACAAATGTTCTAAGAAGCTTAGTTCACAAATCAGTTTTTATCGAAGAAAGTACAAGGCAGATTACCAATAAAGATGGAACTATAGATCAAAATTTACTCAGAAAAAGAATTATTTCATCATTAGATCAAAAAGAAGTATCAGATTTTTCTGAAGAAATATGTATTTTAGTAAAAGAATACTGTGATTTTATCAAAGAAAACGTCACTGTTTTAGCGCCAGATGGAGTTTTTTCAGATACAAGAATATCATGTCTTGATTATTTGTCTGAATCCAAACCCCCTTCTGATAAATGGGAAAAGTTAGTTTGGCTTAGTCATTTGTTGCTATGTATTAGTTCTAATGCATCAATTATGAGTGATAAACCTGTAATATTTCCAAATTCTAAACTACCTTCAGATTCATGGGAGAGTGGAATTAGAAGTTATGCTAAAATTAAAGATAAAACAACAAAAGAAGTTGTTAAGATAGGTATGAATAATATATCTTCTCAAATTAGAGATCTATGGTATACAAAGATCGGTAAACTAATTCTACACTTCACCCAAGTAACATTAATGCTTGATAATTCAAAACCTCCTATGACTTCTGAAAATTGGAAAAACCCTCTAAATACTCTTCAATATCCTCTTCCTAGTAGATTACCCGATAATTCTAAAATTAATCAGTTTCATTTTTCACTAGAAGCCGAAGTAAATAATTTAGATAATTTAAAGTTAGTACATGATGGCTTCATTGGAATCTTAAATAAATTAAAGAAAAATGAGGAAACGCATGACTATGAAGATGTTCAAAGGTTGACTGGTGATTTACTTCTTGCTAATTGTCCAGACATCTGTCGTACTTTTTATCCACAAACAATACAAGATGCCTTGGATTCATTGAATTCAGAAACCTGGCGTGACGACCATATAATTCAAGCATTTGACATATTAGAAAAATTAGATGAAAATCCAAATATGGCCGGAAATGACCTAGAGAATCTAACAATAATTCGTACAGACTTAACTCAGCGTTTTGATTTATTAAAACAAATTAGACGGCGCTATCGTGCATTCATTATTGATGAAGCTCAAGATAATTCTCCATTGCAATGGAGACTACTTTCTAGATTGTGGGGCGAGAGAAATATCGAAGAAAATGATCCTGAAGTTCCAAATACTCCATGGCAGCCAACTATCTGTTATGTTGGTGATGTTAAACAAAGTATCTATGCATTCCGTCAAGCAGAAGTAACTGGATTCTTGGAATATTCTGAAATCCTAAGAAACATAAATGTCCATGAATTTTTTAGTGTAAAAGAATTGACTCGCAAGCCACCTTTACGTAAAATGAATTCAAGTAGAGATCCTCGTAATTCATACAATTTGAATGTTATAAAGGCGATTGAAGTAACTGAAGATGGAGGACGAAGTCTAATACCATGGATTCCATTTGATTTATCTGATCCACATCTTCCAATCCCTTCTGCAGAAGAAGTAGAATATAGAAAACAAGGGCTAATTAGATTACAAGTTAATTATCGTACAGATGGCGGATTACTGAATGTAATGAATAATTGGTGGACTGATATTTTTGATAAGAGACATAGACATTTTCCCAATGGAAACTTCTATGCGCATCCACAACCACTTTTTCCGAGTAAAGATAAAAAAAATATTTCAGGTTCACTTGAATGGATTTGTCCCTTAGGGTCTGGAGGTGAGATGAATCCCTCTACAGATTTACGGGAACCGCTCGATCCTTTCGGCCCCGGTAAACCAGATTCTATAGAACGTCAAAGTATGATGATATCATTACGAATAAAAAAATTAATTGAAGGTGAATCAGTAAAAATACTTTCATCTGAAGGAGATTGGGTAGAACTCCCTAAAGAAGATCCTGTAGATCCTAGTGACATAATGATATTACTGCCCAGTAGAAGTAAAATTAGGGATGTAATCATTCGACATTTGCATAATTTAGGAATTCCTGCTCAAGCAGACCGTGAAGGAGGGCTACTTGACCGCCCCGCAGCTCATACAATAGAAGGATTATTGCAATTTATTGCACGACCCTTTTCGCGTCATCACGCCTCTTGGGTAGCAAGATCTACTTTGATAGGATTTAATGATGCTAAATTACAAGAATATCTTTTAAATTCTAAAAAAGAAGAAAATTTACTTTTTAGATTAAGAGATTTTACCATTAATGAAAGACAAAAGGAATTAGTCCAAAGATGGATAGACCTCTCTTCAGAAGGTCGTATAGTTGATTTATTGGAAGAGACAGTTGATAGATCAGATATTTTGATTTCATTTCCAGATACAGTATCTCGTCAAGATATTGAGCAAATAATAGATATTGTCAGAAATCTCTCAAATGAAGTCGGAGGAGACTCAATTATTTTAGCAGATAAAATACGTGATTTAAGAGAAAGTGGTGGAAATTCTGTGGAAGCAGTCACAATCCCTCCAAGTGATGCAGTTAGAGTTATGACTATTCATGGGTCCAAAGGACTTCAAGCAAAAGTAGTTATTCTCGCAGATTTATTTTCTGGAAGACAAACTAATATGACTATGGATGATAGAAATAGATTGATAGTAAGCCCTGAATTATTTGCAGGAAATCCAAAACCTTGGTCAAACGAAGCATCTCCATCCTCAGCATTATGGAAGCATGTTAGAAAGATACATCAGGCTCGTAAAAGTGCTGAATCAAGACGCCTTCTTTATGTTGGAGCAACAAGGGCACAACACAAACTCATCGTAGTTGGTTCTACTAAAGGAACAAAATGGGAAGATGGAGAAGGAATAATTTTCCCTTGGAAATACTCAGAATCATTACCTCAACTTGGTGAAATGTGGATCGAATCTTTACGTCAAGGATCAGCAAAAAGAAAGGAGCAAGATTCTCCATGGCTTGATCCTTCGGATGATGTTTTAGAGGAAGTTAATATAAGAACTCGAGGAAATAGAGTATTCAATCCTAATTTATTATTATCAAGTGGATTTTTGAGTAATTCAAATGGATTAGAAGGATTAACAATTTTACACCATCCAGACTGTTTTAAATCCTCAAAGTCTAATTTTTCTTCAACTAATACTCCTCTGATTAAAATTGAAAATTTAGATAATTATGCTAAAAAATCTGTACTACAACAAAACAAGCCTTTCTCATCTCCACGAATAGATAAATTTGCAAGATTAAATATAGCACCGAGTAGGATTCCAATTATAGAAAAATGTCCAAGAAGACACTGGTATGAAACAATAGGAGGGCTGTCGCCTAAGCCAATAATACCAATTTCCAAGAGTAATAAATCAGAAGAATTTCTAAGAGGGGTTGATGCTGCTCTTTTCGGAACAATTGTACATAGGATAATAGAGATAGGCATAGGTAATCCAGGCCCTGAAGGAAAAAATTCTACTACCCCTTTGCCAGAATCATGGATACAAAAAACAAATAACTCAATAGATAGTAATGAAATACATAATATCGTTTTTGATGAGTTATTACCTTTAGATGCAAATCGAGAAAAAACATCTGAATTAGTAAATCTAATGATTAATAAAATAAAATCTGGACCTCTTGGGAAATTATCAAGAGGTGAAATATTTGATGGCCATAGAGTCGAAGGTCTGAGGACTGAAATGCCATTTAATATTACAAAAACAATTCAATTGAACAGCCTAATACGCAGTCGATGGACTCCTGACGGATATGAACCACTATCTAAAATTGAGTTTGCAAATATCGAAATGAGTGGTTTAATTGATCTTGTACTTTGTACTGTAAATAATGGAGAGTCAAATATTAGACCAATTGATATCAAGACAGAAGAAGCAAAGAAGTTATTCTATGACTCAAATGATGGATTATTTGAGGCATCAGGAGAAATAAATACTCAGCCAAACTGTCAAGCAGAAATAGACATACTAATGGAACATAGGATGCAGCAAGCTCTCTACTATTCAGCATTACAATCATTAGAAAATGAAAGATCAAAATCTGGATATCCTTCAAGACAGGTGCTCTCTCCTGCAATTTTGGTTGGAGTTACTGGAAGAATGGTAGTGTATCCAGATGACATGCTAGCAAACGCATTAAATGACCTAGAAGAAAATTTATCATTAGCAGCTGAAATGTCATTAGGCTCTAATGCTCTACTTTCTAACTATCCTCGTTTAAGTAATGACCAATCTCAAATATGTGAAAAATGTCCTTTTAGCCAAGGAGAATTACCAATCTGTGGCCCTCTAAATTAACTAATTAATCGAAGAATACATTTGCATGGTAGTGGACAGAGTGTCATGGCTCTTGACCTCGATGCATTGATGAAACGTAGTGATGAATTATGGGAAGAGTCAATCTTACCTAGTTTGAAAGAACTCATTGAAATAGAAGCGCTTTCTCCGTCATTTGAACCAAACTGGGCTGAAAAAGGAGAATTAGATGCAACAATCAATCTATTTTGTTCATGGCTAGATAATCAAAATATTTCTGGAATGTCATATGAAATACACAAAATAGCAAACAAGACTCCTGTTCTGTTGGTTAATGTTGAAGGGACAGGTCCTGGAGAGGTTATTTTTTACTCTCATTTAGATAAGCAGCCTTCCAAACCAGAATTATGGTCTGAAGGATTACATCCTTTGAAAGGTGTTAGGAGAGAACCATGGTTATTTGGTAGAGGTGCATTAGATGATGGTTATGGTGGCTACCTTTGTGTTACTGCATTAAGGATGCTACAAGAATCTAAAACCCCTCATCCAACATGTAAATTTCTAATTGAAACATGTGAGGAATCTGGTTCTTTTGACCTTCCTCCTTATCTTGACCAATTAACGGATCAACTAGGAACTCCAGATTTAGTTGTAGTACTGGATAGTGGAGGGCCTGATTATGATCATATTTGGACAACTGAGGCATTAAGGGGTCTAGTATCAGGTACACTTTCTGTAAAGGTTTCTCATGAAGGAGTACATTCAGGAATGTCAGGTGGAACTATTCCATCCTCTTTTAGAATACAAAGAATCCTTCTAGATAGGATTGAAGATTCAGCAACCGGCGAGATTCTAATCCCTGAGATGCACACTACAATATCGAATACTATTCGTGAACAAGCAGTAGCTCTTGCAGAAGTTATTGGTAATTCAATATGGGAAACACTGCCCGTTGTTGATACATTGATTTCAGAATCGGAATCTGTTGAAGAAAGTTTACTTGATGTTAATTGGAGGCCAGCTTTAGGAATAATAGGTGCTGATGGAATGCCTTCAGTACAAAATGCTGGTAATGTTCTACGCACAAATACTGATTTAAAATTAAGTTTTAGAATACCTCCGGGCATAAGCTCTATTGTGGTTGAAAAAATCATTAAACAACGATTAGAAGAAAACCCTCCCTTTGGCGCAGAGGTTAACTTCACTCTTGATCCATCAGCTGATGGTTTCCATGCCCCTCCTTTGGAAGGGGAATTACTACAATCATTGCATGATTCTTCTATGCATATTACTGGTTTACCTCCATTAGCAACATGGGTTGGTGGAACTATTCCTTTCATGGCTATGATGCAGAATAAATATCCTGATGCTAAATTTTTGTGTACAGGTACCGGAGGCCCGGGCAATAATGCCCATGGCCCCGATGAAAAACTACACATCCCATCTTCCAAAAGACTAACTGCAGTTCTTTCAGCAACAATCGCGGCATTATCAAGTTGAAACTGTATTTTTTGACGCATAAAAGAGGTTAATTCCGCCGATGTTAAATCAGATGTGGCTGTGGAACATATCGAGATAGACATGAACGAAGGCGAAAATGGAATCGGTTTCCCTGAACCAAACGCTCCATCCTCAGTAAATTTAGAAGAGGAGTTAAGAATAGCAAATGATCGATTAGAAAAATTATATACTGCATATAATGAATCATCGAAGCTAAATGAAGAATTACAAGCAATCATCGAAGTCTTAGAAAAAGAAGCTGTAAACAGTGAAATTGAGAAAGAAGGAATTCAAGCACTTTTAGATGAGAAAGATGAACGTCTAAGAGCAATGGAATTAGATCGTGCTAAGGCAAATAAAACAATAGAACATCTTGAACCAAAACTAGAAAAAACAGAAGAAATGTATTCCAGAGAAAAAGCAAGATTAGGTCGCGTTTTCGAAGTAGCCGAAGAATTAGATGAGGCGTTACAAACGGCAACAACTGAAATGTCTGCAAGAGACGATTGGTATGTTCAACATATGCAATTATTTGAAAATCTCAGTGAAGCTATTCAAACTAGATATGAGATGATAGACAGTGCCGTTCAAGCAATGGCTGAATTCCGTCAAAAGCAAGATACATTCAAAGATCGTATGAACGAAGCTCTTGATGCAGTTAAAGAACAAATCGTAGAAGACAGTACTGAAGATGAAGAAAAAACTGATGAATAGCTATTCTGGTTTTGAACCATCTGCTAGGCGAATACATTTGGCCGGTAATCCTCCCCAAACTTCTCCTGCAGGTATATTAGTCCATTTAGGAACTACAGCCCTTGATGCTATTACAGCACCTTCTCCGATTGTACAGCCTGGTTGAATTATTGATTCTGTTCCAATAAGTGCATCATTTCCAATAACTACTGGCGCCATTACTAATTCTCCCTTTTCAGTTAGATGTGCATTAATGACTGCTTTACCACCGATAACAACTCTTTCACCGATAGTGACTGATCCACAGTCATTAACATATGGAGAGTTTATTTGCGCACCTAAGCCAATTTTTGCTCCTGATAATCTGTAATATGTATTTCCAATAAACGACGGGACAAGATTAGGTAAGAAAAATAACGCAGCTTTATGAAAAATCATCGACCAAGCCCATTGAATTGTGATAAATGATTGCAGCGGATATCTTCCGGGGGCTATTCTCGGCCTAGTTATTCCCGCCATTATACCGCAAAACATTACCAAACTAATCCCCCATGTCATGACAAATAATCCAAGAGAAATCCCAATCCCAACTAATTCAATAAGGTAACTTTCAGGGTCAGAGGTTGAAATTTCATATCCATAATTAAATAATGCTAAAGCAGGAACCGCAGTTATCCCAATTATTATGCCAAATATCGGTATTACAAGTGCTGTAAGAAAATTTTGAATAAAAATAAATGACTTCATTGGTACACCTACATTAAGATCGTGAGAGTATCTAAACATGATGTTTCGGGATAAAATAGCTATATCTATAACAAACTATTATTCTTCATCAATCCATTTACTTACGGCAGTATCAAGACTAAATGTCCTACGCATTAACTATGGCTCAAGCATCTGGCTTACTTGGTGATGGTAAAAAAGCCATTAAAATCCATCATTTAGTAAAAGCTCCAGAAAATACTCCCCACTCTATATCAAGGCGAGAATCATGGGATGCAGACAAACCAGCTATTGTTTACAAAACTCCAGAAAATCTGCCAGATGGAACTCCTTGTACAGCTGCTACCGTTATTCTCAGAACCAAAGGTTGCGTATGGTGGTGGAAATCTGGTTGTACTTTTTGTGGTTACTTTAATGATGTAAGAGATGATGTTACATCTGCAAATCTTTTTGCTCAATGGGAAGAGGCAAAACGTCAAACAAATGATTTCGATGGTTGTGAAATGATTAAGGTTTATACTTCTGGAACCTTTTTTGAGGATCAAGAAATCCCAATAGATTTCCAAGAATCAGTTTTAATTGAAACTCATGAAAGAAAACTACACTTAGTTGTAGAGGCTCAAGCACAGTTATGTTATCCAGAAAAAATTGCTTGGTTGGCCAAAAAGCACCCAGGTTGTACAATAGCATTGGGTCTTGAGGCATATGACGATACTGTACTTAGATTTCATGTGAATAAGGGATTTTCTACAAAACAGTGGCATAAAGCTGTAGATTTACTCAGAGAAAATAATCTTAGAGTAAAGACTTATTTAATTTTCAAACCTCCTTTCATGTCAGAGGGTGACGCATTAAGGCACACAATAAAATGGGTAAAGCAGGTAGCTCCCCTTTCAGATGAGGTATCAATCAATCCAATGAATATCCAAAGGAGTACAATTGTAGATAGATT
>CEWO01154672.1_pt1 | contig 16002 bp, 15 predicted proteins | sample 361561 | NCBI WGS metagenome assembly CEWO01 (sample SAMEA2623627, study PRJEB7988) | marine metagenome | isolation source: saline water (ENVO:00002010), including
CTTTATAAGGGTACTCATATATTTGAACCAGAGGTTAAATATTACCAATCTGATAAATTTTCAATATTAACAGAACAAATTGATATAGTGAATATCGACGGTGAAATAATCGGAAATACTCCTATTAAAGTTGACGTAATTCCTCAAACAATAGAAATATTTGCAACGAAATAAGTGTTTTAATTTAAATATTTTAACAATGTTTCTTAGGATAATCCCGAATTGTTATTGCAATATAGATAAATACAGAGGTAAACTAGTTGGCACCACTTCTGAAGTTGAAGTGTTGATAAGTTATAGATCATAAACAAAGGAGGAATGCTTATGTCTATGATAGATGGGTTAGAACGTCCTGTACCAGTGCCATTTGATTGGGCAAAACCTTTTTGGGATGCAGCAAATGAAAAAAAACTAGTAGTGCAAAACTGTGGTAGCTGTGGGATTAATCACTACCCTCCTAAAGAAAAATGCAATAATTGTGACACTACTGAACCATTAGGCTGGAAAGAGGTTGAAGGTAAAGGTCATATTGATGTTTATTTAGTCATTAAAGATTCACGAATTAAAGGATTTAGAGGTGCACAACCAATAAATTTCGCAATTATCACGCTGGATGAAGATCCTGGATTAAATTTCCTTTCTAATCTACCAGGAACTGCTGCGGGAGAAGTACCTGTAGGTGCAGCCGTTGAAGTAGTATTTGATGAATCTGTGGAAGTTGGCAGACAACTTGTCCCAGAATGGCGAGTGATAGGATAATTTAACAACTATGAGGTATATGTCTATCAAAATGATAGTGCTGTATTTAGACAAGAAAGGAATTAAGTTATGACAAGCAGTGGGAAAAGATGGCAGAGAGATAAAGAAGGAATGGGTCTTTGGGAACATCGTGGCAAGGTTGCGGTTGTTGGTTGGGGCCAATCTTACATTCAACGTCGTTGGGATGGCGTAGATCTCGATCGATCTTGTGGCGGTACAAGTAAAGAATCAATTTTAAAAGCAATATCAGATGCTGGAATTGGTCTTGATGAAATTGATGGTTTGATGACAAGTAAGGAAACCAGAGCAGAACAAACTTGGGCTCCTCGTCCTTATTTTGCTCCTCCATATGATACTGAAGACGGATTAACCTATTGTTCAGGAGAATTTATTCAAAAAGAATTAGGGTTAAAAAATGTAAAATATATTGAATCTGATGCCCCATATATCGGACCTATGTTAGGAATGGCAGCTCAGGCTGTAGGGGATGGTATGGCTGAGACTTTGGTATGTTGGTATCCGATGGTTAATTTATCTGGACGTTATGGTCATAATAATCCGGCCAATAATAGCAATGAAGCTAAGGGCGGAAATGCTTTTACTTTGCCATGGGGTTATCAAGCTGGAGCTATGTTCAACAATGCAGTAGTTTTTCAGCAATACTGTCAAAGATATAATTCATCTCATGAAGCTTTAGCACCTTTTGTTATGAATCAGAGGAGAAATGGTTTACTAACTCCCTGGTCATATTATTCATTACATGAACCATATCAATTAACAAAAGAGGATTATTTAAACGGAAGAGTAGTAGAAGAACCATTAGTTGTATATGATTGTGACAGACCAGTAATGGCATGTGCAGCTTTCATATTCACAACTGCAGAGAAAGCTAAAACACTACGTCAAAAACCAATTTATGTATTAAATCATTCACAGAATAGTGTTCGTGGTAGAAGTACCATGGCTACATTAGATGAACATCAAGAAGCTGTATCTAGTTTAGCTAGGAAAATGGAAGAAGGATCCGGTGTCAATATTAAAGATGTAGATATCTTCAATCCATATGATGGTTATGCAACTTTTACACAACAATTTCTTGAAGGATTCCAATGGCATGGTGTTGGACGTGGAGAAGCTCATGATTTTTATGCTGACGATATTCGAGTTGAAGGACCACATCCATTTTTATCTAGTGGAGGAAATTTAGGCACAGGTCGAACAAGATCTGCACTCCACAGCGATAGCATTGAGCAATTAAGAGGAACTGCTGGACCAAGACAAGTTAACGTAAAAGCAGAAATTGCCTTAGCAGGAAGCAATACCCCTGATGCATGTGGTTTTGTTATGTATAGTAGTCATCAAGGATCGTAAGGGATTATAAGTGAAAGTATTAGTTAGTTTTGATATAGATGGAACATTGGAAGCAGGCGATCCGCCAGGACCAATTACTATGCAAATGGTAAAAAAAGCCAAAGAACATGGATGCATAATAGGCAGTAGTTCTGATCGCCCTCTTCCCGTTCAACAAACAATTTGGGATAGATTTGACATTGAGGTAAGCTTCGTTTCAGCAAAGCATCAACTTCCAGACATAAAGACCAAATTTCCAGCAGATAGGTATTATCATATTGGTGATACTGAAATAGATGAACAATATGCTAAACAAGCTGGGTTTGATTTTTTGTGGGAGCAAGAGGGTTTAGATGAACCCTGGATTACATAAGATATATTAATATACAACCTTATGTACTCATTGGTGCCCCTGATGCGACTCGAACGCACGACACACGGTTTAGGAAACCGTTGCTCTATCCTCTGAGCTACAGGGGCTGATGAGCTATTTTAATCTTAATACCTTCGATTTTCAATGAATTAATTCTTAATGCTAGGTTCTTAAATGAAAAATTCAAAACGTGGTAATGTTGATCCTTTTATAGTAATGGATGTCATGGAGGCTGCACGTAAGGCAGAAGAAGCTGGACGAAGAATTATTCATATGGAAGTTGGTCAACCAGGTACCGCTGCTCCAAAGTATGCAACTCATTCCTTAATTGAGGCAATGGCAAATAATAATTTGGGTTATACTGTAGCATTAGGTTTGCCAGAATTGCGGAAACGAATTTCACAATTATATGGAGAATGGTATAACGTTGATATCAATCCAAATAGAATAGCAATTACCCCTGGTTCATCTAGTGCATTTGTTGCTTCATTTACTTCACTTTTTGATTCAGGAGACAGAGTCGGTATAGGGGCTCCAGGATATCCAAGTTATAAACAAATTCTCAAAGCACTTGATTTAGAACCTGTAACAATAGAAACGAGAATTGATAATCGCTTTCAACCGTTGCCTGAAGATCTTTCAAATAATGATCTCGCGGGATTTTTAATTGCATCACCAGCAAATCCAACTGGCTCTATGCTTAATTATGAATCTTTATCTAATTTGATTCATGTATCTCAAGAAAATAATATTTCGTTTATAAGTGATGAGATTTACCATGGTATTGAATACGAAAATAAAGCTGTTACTGCTTTGGAGATAACTAATGATTGTTACGTTATTAACTCTTTTTCAAAATACTTTTCTATGACAGGTTGGCGTATAGGATGGATTATTGTTCCAGAAAATCATATACGACAAATAGAAAGTATAGTACAAAATATGTTTATTTGTGCTCCACATGTTAGTCAGGTGGTTGCAATTGCTGCAATGGATGCCAAAGATGAGTTAGAATCTAATATGTCAGTCTATCGTGAAAATAGATCTTTAATGATCGAAGGATTAGCTAAAGCTGGTTTCACTGAAATAGCTCCACCAGATGGTGCATTTTATATTTATGCAAATATCAGTAAATTTAGTAGTGATAGTTTTAAATTTACTCGAGATATTTTAGATGAAGCTGGTGTTGCTATAACACCAGGATTTGATTTTGATGCTGATAGAGGAAATGAAACAGTAAGGTTTTCATATGCAGGTACAACAGAAGATATGAAAGAAGGACTATATAGGTTGTATAAATATATGCGAACGAAGCAATTTATTTAATTAGTAAATATAGGAGTATAAGATGAGCGAAGTAAAAATGATAATGGTAGGAGATACTAATGTAGGAAGACCAAATCCCGATTCCGCTTTTGAATCAGTTCAACATCTTACCAAAGATTCAGATATTGCATTTTGTAATTTAGAAACAGTACTTGCAGATGCAAAATATTTGTCTCCATATGATAGAGTTACTCTTCCACGTTCTGATGAATCGGTACTCGATTCTTATTTGAAAGCAGGGTTCAATGTTATGAATCAAGCAAATAATCCGAATACATATCATGGATTAGATCCTCTTATAAGGGCTGTTGAGGTATTAGATAAAGCTGGGGTAATACATGCTGGTGCTGGACATAACCTTGAAGAGGCTAGGAAGCCCGCATTAATTGAGAAAAATGGTATAAAAGTTGCTTTTGTTTGCCGAACATCAGTTGGGACCCCAGATATGGGTGCTACTATTGATACTCCAGGTGTTGCCTTTTATCCAATATATACATCATATGAACCTACTACAAGAGTACATTCTAATCCGGGATGGTTCCCTATAATTCGTACTACTCCAGATCGTGGTAAATATCGCGATCAACTTGCAGAAGATATAAAGAAAGCAAAGGAAATAGCAGACATAGTTGTAATGTCTTGGCACTGGGGACTTTCCCCTTATCAATTACATCCCGGTGCAGGCCCAGGAGATGTTGAAGTAATGGAATATCAAAAAGAGATGGCTCATTTTGTTATTGATTGTGGAGTAGATTTGGTATTAGGGCATCACTCTCATCAACCTCAACCGATTGAAATATATAATGGCAAGGCTATTTTTTACTCCTTGGCTAATTTTGTACACGATTTAGCTGATTTTAAAGAAATGAAATTTATGGCAATATTTTCGAAATGCTTAATAAAAGATGGTAAAATTTCTCAGCTATCTTTCATTCCTGGAACTATTGATGGTAACGGTCCTCCAGTATTTGGAAAACCTGCAGATCTGCCTGATGTTGTTACTAAAATGCAGGAGATGTCTTCTTCATATGGAACCAAGTTTAAAGTTAATGATGAAGAAGTAGTTATTGTCTTGTGATTATACCCTTGGAATTCCAAGGTGAAGTGACAAGTAATCTAATAAAGAAGAAAGATTCTCTGGATTTTCTTCCATACTTAAATTGCTTGTCATAGGTGTAATTGATATGAAGTCATTTCGAACTGCCCAGACATCAGTATTTTCTGCTTCATCCCAATCAGGCCTAGTTCTCGTAACCCAATGAAAACGTTGAGTTCGAAAATCTTCGACATTTATGGAATCAGAATATACTCGATCAGCTAGATTAGCTTGAGTTATGCCTTTTACTTCAGAGAGTTTTTTATTAGGTGTGTTTATATTTAGTAAAGATATATCTTCATATATCTTTGATTCAAATACTTCAGCTATCAATGTGGCAACTTTTGCACCTATTTCAAAATTATCTGGCGTTAATGATGCTATTGAAAGAGCGATTGAAGGAATTTTTCTTACATATCCTTGTAGAGCAGCTCCAATTGTGCCAGAAAATACAACATCATCACCAAAATTACTTCCATTATTAATACCAGAAATCACTAAATCTACTTTTCCAATTAGTGTTTCAAGCCCAAGAATTGCTGAATCAGCAGGTGTTCCACTAGTAGCGTAGCAAGGAAATTCAATATTGAAATTTGGTAAATCATTTAAATAATTTATCGTTACTGGGGTAAATAGAGAAATAGAACAACCTGCTCCACTACAGTTTTTATTTGGAGCTGTGATTGCGATTTCATGATTTTTAGATAAAGCATTAGCTACTGCCCAAATTCCTGGGGCATATACTCCATCATCGTTTGTTAGTAATATTTTCATAAACTTTTCCTTAAAATATTAGATTATCAATAAGTCTTGTTTTGCCGATGTAAACTGCAATTAATATAATTGATGATGTAGTAACGGTATATACACTATCAAAAGTAAATTTATCACGAATACTAATATATTCAATTTTTATTAATGATTCTTTTAATAGGTATTCTTCTATGGTATTAATAATAGAATCTGAACTTAGTTCTCCATTTAAGTATAAGTCTTTAGCAAGCTTTAATGAAGTATATATTTTACTTGCTGCTTTTCTTTCATTTTGATTTAAATAGATGTTTCTACTACTTAAAGCTAGTCCATCATTTTCACGTACTGTGGGTATTGATACAATTTTTACTCCATGATTTAAGTCATTATTTAATTTATTAATTATTAGTAGTTGTTGAAAATCTTTTTGACCAAAGTAGGCATTATTCGGTTTTGTTATATTAAGTAATTTTGAAACTACTGTTGAAACACCTGTAAAATGTGTAGGCCTCATCGCACCCTCGAGCGTATTACTAATTTGATTATTAATTACATTGGTTTGAAATTCTCTAGGATACATTCGCGAGGTTTCTGGTGCAAATAATATAGCTACTCCTAAACTTGATAATAGTTTTTTATCTTGTTGAAAGTTTCTTGGGTACTTATTAAAATCTTCATTTTCTCCAAATTGAGTTGGGTTAATAAATAAAGTAACAATTGTAGTTGCATTTTGTTTTTTTGAAGCCTGAATTAATTTGATATGGCCTTGGTGTATTGAACCCATTGTTGGGACTAAACCGACTGGTTTAGTAAATGAATTAATATTATTTTGCATACGTGATATGGATTTAATAATTTTCATGAATTTATGAGAATGTTTAAGATTGGATCTAACATTTTATAATAAATCTAAATCGTTGCTGGTAGGTATCCCACCGAGAGATGATGCAAGTTGAACACCTCTCATGATCGCTTCAGACATGACTATAGGTGCTAAGGCGTAGAGTGCGGTAATAATTGATCTATCTATATTTTGACTGGATTCACATGTAGATATCGAAAAAACAACATCTCCGTCTCCTGGCATATGACATGGTTGTATAGACATGGCAAATCCATCTTGTCCTCTTTCAGCAAGTTTGTTAGTTTGTGATTTGTCCAAGCTTAGATTAGTTGCAATTATGCCTAGAGTAGTATTTTCTCTAATATTTTGATTTTCTATACTGGGTGATTGGGATGATTTTAATAAGGTATTTATATAATTAGAAAAAGTCTTATTTTTTCTGTCAAAAGGTTTTGAAATATGGGTTCCGGTTTTTGGGTTAACTATATCACCAGCGGCATTAACTGCTGCAATTGCCCCAATTTGGACACCATTATCTAAGGTTATACAATAACTACCAATACCTCCCTTAAGCGCCATATCCCAACCTAACATTTTAGATACGGTAGCACCTGTTCCAGCTCCAACTGATCCTTCTTCAAATTCGGTCTTGGCATTTGTTGCAGCTATGTATCCTTCAGATATACTAGGAGTGAAATCATTATTTACCAAATTCAAGTCAAATAAAATAGCACAAGGTACGATTGGTATAATATTTGCTCCTGTTTTATATCCCACTTTTTTTTCGGAGAGATATTTCATTACCCCTCCTGCTGTATCAAGACCAAATGCACTACCTCCACTAAGAGAAATCCCATGAACTTTTTCAACTAATTGTCCTGATTTTAATAAATCTGTTTCTCTTGTTCCTGGTGCTGTTCCTCGAACATCTACACCACCAGTAGCTCCATTTTCACAAAGAAGTACAGTACAACCAGTACCTTTTTCTATATTGGTATAATGGCCAACTTTTATTCCTTTGATATCTGTGATTTTTCCTATTTTCATTGGAATCCATTTCTAATTTAAATAAAAAAACGACTCCATTGAGTCGCTGGGATGTTTTTGTTTTTCTTTCCAGGTAATTTTATATCCTAGAAGTAGTTATTGATTCAAAACTATTCTGTGCTCATCCCAGATGTGGACTGCCAGTAGATACTATCAATCATTACATCTTTGGTCAAATATTCTGAAATCTTAAATTCATGGTTGAAATCTGACTATTACGGAATTCGAAATTGTAGTAGAATACCCAATATTAATTTTCTTTAGAGTATGAAGGGTAGTGGTTGTGTCAGCTAATTTTGGGCAATCGAGTCAATTCAAAACTATAAGTCATGCTTATGGATTCGAAGATGTGGGAATAGTTCCTGGCGAGATAACTATCAATCCTGATCAAACGGATCTAAGTGTTTATATTGGAGAGTATAAACTAGATATTCCTGTATTAGCTTCTGCAATGGACGCAGTAATGTCCCCAGAATATGCTGTTTTAATGAACCAAATGGGTGGACTTGGGGTTCTTAATCTCGAGGGTATTTATTCACGTTACAAAGATTATTATGAAATAATTGAAAGAATTATTAATTCTGATGCCACACAGGCTACAAATTTAATGCAAGAAATATATGCACAACCTATTCAGGAAGAATTAATAGCTGTGAGAATAAAACAGATAAAAGATCAGGGTGCAATATGTGCAGTATCATTTACTCCACAAAATGCCAAAAAGCTAGCTCCTGTTGCAGTAGATGCAGGAGCAGACATGGTAGTTATACAAGCAACAGTAACAACTGCAAGACACCTTTCAAAAAGTAATGTGGGATTGAATTTTGATAGTTTGAAAGAAATTGTAAAAGTTCCTTTGTTAGTTGGTAATTGTGCTTCATATGGTGCTGCAAGAGAGCTTATGGATTGTGGTATAGATGGTTTATTAGTTGGAGTTGGGCCAGGTGCAGCTTGTACTACAAGAGAAGTTGTAGGAGTTGGTGTGCCTCAAGTGACAGCGACTATGGAGTGTGCTGCAGCAAGAGAACAATATTATAATGATTCGGGCAAGTACGTTCCAATATTTACAGATGGAGGCATCAGAACTGGTGGAGATTTGTGTAAGTCGATTGCTTCTGGTGCAGATGGTGTAATGATAGGTACCCCGTTTGCTCAAACTGAAGAAGCAATTGGTAGAGGTTTTAATTGGGGAATGGCTACCCCACATCCAGATTTACCTAGAGGAATTAGAATAAATGCTGGTGTGAAAGGTTCTATTAAACAACTTTTATTTGGACCTTCAAGTCGTACAGATGGAACTCAAAATCTCGTTGGAGCTTTAGAAATTGGAATGGGCATGTGTGGTGCATATAATATTAAAGAAATGCAGCAGGCTGATTTAGTTATAGCTCCTTCGATACGTACTGAAGGAAAAATATTTCAACACTCGATCTAGTATTATATTGTTTGAATTTTTGATTTTTCCCAGAGGTTTTCTTTTTCTTCAAAGGATAATTCATCAAATACTATTTTCTTAGCACTACAGTAATTTTCAATTCGTTTAAATCTATTTATAAATTTCAAAGTACTCTCTTGTAAAGCTATTTCCGAATCTATATTAATCCATCTTGCGAAATTGACTAAAGTAAAAAATATATCTCCGAGTTCTTCTTGTTTAGAATTATTTGTATCAGCTTTTTTGAATTCTAGTATTTCTTCTTCTAATTTTTCTATAACACCATCATTATTTATCCAATCAAGGCCATAAGAGGCAGCTTTTTTTTGAATTTTAGTTGCGTACATTAGGCTTGGTAAATTTGGTGTAATTGTTTCCAAAACTGAATTAGAATTCTTTGAAGATGAGTTCTGTTTTTTTATTTCTTCCCACTGGGATACAACCTCATTTGCCGATAACGATGTTTTTATACTAAAAATATGAGGGTGACGATCAATAAGTTTTTTCTGTAAATTGTATATAACATCATTAATAGTAAATTGATTATTTTTTTTCGCAATGTCTGAATGAAAAAGAATTTGTAGTAAAACATCACCTAACTCTTCCAGTAAATTTACATCGTCATGGTTATCAATTGCATGAAGAGCTTCATATGACTCTTCTATTAAATTAGGCTTTAAACTTTCATGAGTTTGTTCTATATCCCAGGTACACCCATTAGGTCCTCTGAGGGTTTCAATTAAATTTATTAAATCTGAAAACTCTTCAGTTGGGTCTATATTTTCCATATGTACTTCCTATATTTAATGAATTATTGACTAGTTCTAGAAATAGAAATAACATTTTCACATGAATATTCTAAATAAACTATTTCAAATATTATATAAAGCACTCTTTATATTTAGCATTACATTTATTGCTACTTTGTTCCTAGTACGCATTGCATTTAATTCTTTAGATTGGTATGACAATGCTTTTGAAAGACATAGAGTATTTGAAGCAAAGCAGTATGTTAATGGATATGTTGAAGAGTTACCTTTTACTCGAGCTCAATTATCTGAAATTGCACAAGATATTATTATTTATTTCAATTCTGAAAATCAATTTCTTGATGTGAAAAAGCAAAACCTAAATGGTGAAGTAGTAAATATCTTTAACCAAAGAGAAATAGATCACATGAAAGATGTGAAAAACTTACTTGAATTACTTTACCATGTTCAAGAGGGTTTAATAATCTACGTTATGCTTGTTATAACCATAGGGTTTTTTATGTCTGGTGGAACGTTTGCGAAACAAATAATATCTTTAATAAATATTACTAGCTATTTTACAATATTATTAGTAGTGGTTTTTGGCATAATATCAAGTATAGCTTTCAGCCAGATTTTCATTCTTTTTCATCAATTGAGTTTTAGTAATGATAAATGGATTTTGAATCCACTAACATCTAATTTAATTAGATTATTTCCAACCCAGTTTTGGGTAGAATCAGCCACTCTAATTGGAATGTTGTTAGTTTTGGTTTTCATCTCAGTTCTCTTATCGCTTTATATCATTAATTGGTGGTTATATTTGAAACAAAAAGAGTCAGAAGATCGTGCACCAAAATATTTAAGTCCAGAATCTTAATCTGTATATTTTTTTAATATGATGCATGAGTTTTGTCCACCAAAACCAAATGAATTGGATAAAACGTACTTAACTTCAGAACATCTAGACTCATTTGCAACATAATCTAAATCACATTCAGGATCTGGGGTATCTAAATTAATTGTAGGATGAATAATTCCCGAGTTGATAGTTTGAATACATGCTATTGCTTCCATGGCCCCTGCTCCGCCTAGAGCATGGCCAATCATAGATTTAGTAGAACTTATTGGAGTGTTAATTGCATCTTCTCCAAATACAAGTTTAATAGCCTTAGTTTCTATCATGTCGTTTAATGGTGTTGAGGTGCCATGAGCATTAATATAATCAATATCCTTAGGTTGCAAATCAGCCTGTCTGAGAGCGCTAGACATTGCATTTGCAGCTTGTATCCCATTTTGTTCTGGTTGAACTGGATGAAACGCATCTGAAGAAACACCAAAACCAATTATTTCACCATAAATTGTCGCATTTCGATTTAATGCGTGATTGAGTTCTTCTAATATGATAGTCCCAGAGCCTTCTGCGGGTACAAATCCATCTCGATTTTTATCAAAAGGCCTACTTGCCTTTGTAGGATCTCCATCATATGTTGAGAGGGCCCTCATAGAACAAAATCCAGCCAAACCTAATTGACTAATTCCAGCTTCAGTTCCCCCTGTTATCATTATATCAGTCGTACCACGTTTTATTATTTCAGCTGCTTCACCTATTGCATGCGTTCCAGCAGCACAAGCTGTTGCTATTGTGGCGTTATAACCAGTAGCTTTGGTAAATCTACTAACAGCGGCAGATGCCATGTTTGGAAGAACTGTTGGTATGAAGAAGGGGGATATTTTTGAACCTCCTCTGGATATTAAAGTTCTCATGGAGCTTTCAAGAGTAGGGAATCCTCCATTACCATTGCCTAATATAACCCCAACCCTATTTAAATCAATATCTGAAAGATTTAATTCACTATGGTCAACTGCCATAAGTGCAGAAGCTATAGCTATTTGAATAAACCTAGATAAACGGTTTGATTCTTTAGCTTCAATAAATTCATGTGGGTTAAACTCCGATGCTTCGCCAGCAATTTTACAAGGATAATCAGTAGCATCGCAAAGAGTCATAGGTCCTATTCCAGATATACCGTGTATTAATTTATCCCAAAAGATATCTACATCATTTCCAAGAGGAGAAATGATTCCCATACCAGTAATTACAACTCTAGTAGAATTAGTTTTCACATCCACAACCATCAAAACGTTCAAATGATAAATAAAAGTGACACAATTTGTAGTATAAGACAAAGATTATGAATTGAATAGATAATTTTCTTTTGATATTCCTAATATTTTTTCGCGAGCTTCTGCAGCAATAAATAAGGATCCTGTTACAAGAATTAAATCATCAGGCCCTAAAGAGTCTTTTGCGATTTTGATAGATTTCTTAATTGAGTTTACTGCTGGAATAGTAATTCCAAAGTGTTTAAAAGTATCTTTAATTACATCTGTTGGAGTATGTTTAGGATGTCTAGAGTGTGTGGCAATATACTTTGCTCTACCCTTATCATTATCTAATAGAATTTTTACCATATCAGTTAGATCTTTATCTTTTGATGTGCCGAGGATTATTGTAATATTACGAAAACTAAAATAATCGAATATTGCATGTATCATTTTTTCTATTGAGTATGGATTATGAGCTCCGTCTAAGATGATCATAGGATCACTAGAAACTTTTTCAAGTCTACAAGGCCAGTAAGTATCCTTAAAACCTTTTGCTATAGATGTTTCAGAGATTGGAAAGTTTGTTGTTTGCAATAATTTTGCTGTTATAAATGCTGCCGCGGAGTTTTCTATTTGATAATCACCAAGGAGAGGTATTGTTAAGGAATCCTTACCAAATACAGAATCTATTGTATATGTTTGAAAATCTTTTGATTTTTGTACTGGGGTTATATCACAGGAATCTTGGATAGCAATATATTTATTATTTTTTTCTTTACAAACTTCTTTTAAAATCTTTAGTACTTCTGGTTGTTGAGGAGCGATAACGGTTATTTTATCTGGTTTGATTATACCAGATTTTTGTAAAGCTACCTCTTCTAATGTGTTGCCTAGTATTCCTGTATGGTCCAAGCTGATTGATGTAATAATACTGATAAGGGGAGAAAGAATATTGGTAGAATCGAGCGTACCCCCTAAACCAACTTCGATAACATTGATATCAGTTTTTTCTTTATCAAAAATGTAAAAAGCCAAAATGGTTAAAAATTCAAACAATGTTATTTGGTCATCTGGGTATTTTTCATTATATTGTTGGACTAAAGGCCATAATTCATAAAAGGAACTAGAAAATTTTTTTTTGGATATTTCTTCGCTTCCGATTTGAATACGTTCGGTAAGCCTATGGATATGAGGTGATGTAAATAATCCTGTTTTATACCCTTCGGTTTTCAATATGGATGATACAAAAACCGAGGTACTTCCCTTACCTTTTGTTCCTGCAACATGAACGTTCGGTGAAGAATTTTCAGGATTTCCAACCAATGTGGAAAAATTAATAATTCTACTCAAATCATAGCGTCTTTTTTTAGCAGTTTTATTATTGGAAATAATTCCAAAATCAGTAAGGCTCATTAAATCTTTAAGTGCTTCTTTGTAACTCATCGTCTTCTAATAGATAAAGTGTAAAATTGGTTTAGGTAAATTATATTAAGTTATTAGTTTTTTTTAATCAATGAACAAAAAATTAAATTTGTGTAATGTGATAGAATTGTGTAGTTGTTTTATATCTAGTGTTGATATTTAAAATAATATTAAAACCAAGAGAGCTTTGGAACACAAATAATATGATAGATCAAGAAGATAAATATCATGGATTGCGACATTCTGCCGCACATATAATGGCATCTGCTGTTTGTAAATTATATCCTGAAACAAAGTTCGGCATTGGGCCAGTAATAACTGATGGTTTTTATTATGATTTCCTACTTGATAAACGATTATCTGAAAGTGATTTAGATGAAATAGAAAAAATAATGCAGGAAGAAATCAATAAGAATATTTCATTTGAAAAACAAATTATTTCGAGAAATGCAGCTATAAGTTTATTTTCTGATCAACCATTTAAGTTAGAGATAATACAAGAAATTGATATTAATGAAGATATTTCAATATATGAACATGGTGATTTTCAAGATCTTTGTGCTGGACCTCATGTTGATTCAAGTGGAGACGTTAAAGCCTTTAAACTTCTTTCAGTTGCAGGTGCATATTGGAGAGGTGACGAAAATCGACCAATGATGCAAAGAATATACGGTACAGCATTTGATTCAAAAACATTATTAGATAACCATTTGCAATTAATTGAAGAGGCTAAAAAAAGAGATCATCGTGTTTTAGGAAAAGAATTAGATTTATTTTTTATGGATCCTATAGCGCCTGCTAGCCCTTTTTTCCTTCCTAAGGGCACAATAATCTATAATGAATTAGTCAATTATGTGCGAGAACTATATCGTCAATACGATTATCAAGAAGTGATTACTCCACAAATTTTTTCTACTGACCTATGGAAGCAATCAGGGCATTACGATAATTATAAAGATAATATGTATTTTATTATGGCTGAAGATAGAGAATTTGGTATTAAACCTATGAATTGTCCAGCCCATGCAGTTTTATATAAATCAGGGTTAAGATCATATAGAGAATTACCTTTTAGAGTTGCAGATTTTGGACGTTTACATAGATTTGAACGTTCCGGAGTCGTACAAGGTTTGACACGAGTTAGACCATTTTCTCAGGATGATGCTCATATCTTTTGTACAATTGATCAGGTTGATCGCGAAATTGATTCTTTAATTGCTATGTTTAAACAAACATATGACGTATTCAATTTTGATGATATAAGGATTGCTTTATCATTACGCCCAGATAAAAGAGTTGGCGACGAAGAAATGTGGGATAAAGCTGAATCGAAACTACAAAAATGCCTAGAAGATAATAATATAAACTTTAAGGCTTTTCCTGGTGAGGGAGCTTTTTATGGTCCTAAGGTGGACTTCTTTGTACCTGATGCTTTAGGAAGAGAATGGCAATTAGGTACTATTCAATTAGACTTTTCTTTACCTGAACGATTTGATCTTGAATATGTTAATGAAGAGGGGCAAAGAGCTCGACCAGTTATGGTACACCGTGCAATGTTAGGATCACTAGAAAGATTTATGGGTGTATTGATTGAACATTTTGCTGGAGCAATGCCACCGTGGCTTTCACCATCACAAGTTTTAATTATTCCTATTGCTGATAGGCATATAGATAAAGCATTAGAACTAAAGTCCATATTAGTTGGGGATAATATCCGTGTTGATATAGATTCGAGAAATGAAAGAATGAATTCAAAAATACGAGAAGGGCAAATGAATAAAATTCCATATATGGTAATTTTAGGTGATAAAGAAATTGAATCAGAAGTATTATCAGTAAGATTGAGGACAGGAGAAAATTTACAATCAATACCAATTGAAGATTTCGCACATACAATAAATGATAAAATTGATAAACGTTCGATAGAACTTTGGTAATTTTGAAAGTAATTTACCTTTAAATCTAATAATGCCCTTTACCACAATAAATGTATATGTTAAGATTTTTTCCTATGATTTTTGTTGTTTCTATAAGGTAGTTTAATATAGCTAAAGATTACAGAATTAATAATCAAATAAGATCTCAGACTGTTAGAGTTATATCTGACACAGATGAACAGGTTGGAATAATCAGTTTGCAAGATGCATTAGAATTGGCTAATCAACGAGATTTAGACTTGGTTGAAGTTGCTCCTGGAGCAGAACCTCCAGTATGTAGAATACTTGATTATGGTAAATTTAAATATGTACAAACTAAAAAAGAAAAAGAAGCACGAAAGTCACAAAAGACAGTTAGTTTGAGAGAAGTTAGGTTTAAATCTGGTATTGATAAACATGATTTAGAAGCAAAGATACGAGTTGTAGGTAAGCTACTTGACACTGGTAACAAAGTTAAGGTTAGTGTTATGTTTAGAGGAAGAACGATTGCTCATCCAGACATAGGAGTATCATTATTAAAAACAGTTGTTGAAGCAACTCAAGAAACTGCTAAAATAGATAAGGCTCCATCTTTTGAGGGGAGAAATTTAAGTATAATTTTAGCACCTGGAGTTAAAAAAGAAGTAAAAGAAACTACGGCGGTAGTTCAAGAAACTTAATAAGTTTCTATTAAAAAAATTGGAAGAGGAAGAGAAATGCCAAAAATGAAAACCCATAAGGGAACTAAAGCTAGATTTCGTTTTTCTGCAAATGGTAAACCACTAAGAATGAAAGGTGGTAGTAGCCATTTAAGAAGAAAAAA
>CEWO01011206.1_pt1 | contig 15989 bp, 12 predicted proteins | sample 361561 | NCBI WGS metagenome assembly CEWO01 (sample SAMEA2623627, study PRJEB7988) | marine metagenome | isolation source: saline water (ENVO:00002010), including
GCCTTCCAAGCTGAGGGTCGCGGGTTCGAGTCTCGTCTTCCGCTCAGTATTGAAACATTTTAAAAAATAATTTAAAAAATAAATAGTATAAAATTTAAAATAATAAAGTCATGGCAAAAGAAAATTTTGAAAGAAATAAACCGCATCTTAATATTGGTACTATTGGTCACGTAGATCATGGTAAAACAACTTTAACAGCTGCGATCACAACAGTTTTATCAAAAAAAGGGTTATCTGAAGTTAAAGCATTTGATGCGATTGATAATGCTCCAGAAGAAAAAGAACGTGGTATCACTATAAATACTTCTCACGTTGAATATGAAACTGAAAATAGACATTATGCACACGTTGATTGTCCTGGTCACGCTGACTACGTTAAAAACATGGTTACTGGTGCTGCTCAAATGGATGGTGCGATTTTAGTATGTGCTGCTACAGATGGACCTATGCCACAAACTAGAGAGCATATCTTACTAGCTCGACAGGTTAACGTTCCAAGAATGGTTGTTTTTATGAATAAAGCAGATATGGTTGATGATGCTGAATTATTAGAATTAGTTGAAATGGAAATACGAGAATTATTATCATTTTATGAATTTGATGGTGACAATACACCTATAACTACAGGATCTGCATTAGGTGGTTTAAATGGAGAAGCTCAATGGGAAGACAAGATTATGGAGCTAATGGCTACAGTTGATAGTTGGATTGAAGTTCCTAAGAGAGATGTAGAGAAACCTTTACTTATGCCAGTTGAGGATGTTTTTTCAATTACTGGTAGAGGTACAGTTGCAACAGGTCGTATAGAATCTGGTATAGCCAACACTGGTGATGAAGTTGATATTATTGGTATGGGAGCGGAAAAATTAAAGTCTACTATTACAGGTATTGAAATGTTTAGAAAAATATTAGACAGAGGAGAAGCGGGAGATAATGCTGGGATTTTATTAAGAGGTATTGAAAAGACTGATATAAAAAGAGGTATGGTTATTTGTAAGCCTGGATCTATTACTCCTCATAAAAAGTTTAAAGCAGAAATTTATGTTTTAAAGAAAGAAGAAGGTGGTAGACATACGCCATTTCACAATAAATATCGTCCACAGTTCTATATTAGGACTCTTGATGTAACTGGCGAGATTTCGCTTCCAGATGGCACAGAAATGGTTATGCCTGGGGATAACTTAACTATTACAGTTGAGTTAATAAATACAGTTGCTTTAGATAAAGGTGTTCGGTTTGCAATTAGAGAAGGAGGAAGAACTGTTGGTGCTGGTCAAGTAACAGAAATTATAGAGTAGCAAGACATCCGATCATCTGTCGGAGGCGATGTGGCTATCTACGGGTATGGTGTAATGGTAGCATAGCGGTCTCCAAAACCGTTGATGGGAGTTCGAATCTCTCTACCCGTGCTTTTTATTAGCATTAAGTGTAAATTAAATTTATGAAGCAGTACATCAAAGATATAATAGCAGAGTTTAAAAGAGTTCAATGGCCAACATGGGATCAATTACAAAATGATGCCATAGTTGTAGCAATTGCCTCTATTATTATTGCTTTAATTATTTATCTTATGGATCAATTCTTTAATAATGTTTTAGGTTGGTTTTATAGTATTTTTTAAACAATTAGTATGACTGAGACAAGTGAAATGAAATGGTATGTAGTGAAAACTATTTCTGGTAAAGAAGAAAAGGTGAAAAAGTATATTCAACGTGAACTTGAGTTGAATAAAATGAACCGATTCGTTTCTCAGATTTTGATTCCAACAGAAAAGGTCTATCAGATTAAAAATGGTAAAAAAGTTAATAAGGAGCGTAATTTTTTTCCAGGTTACATCTTGTTAGAAGCAAAATTATTTGCTGAGTTAATACACTTAATTAGAAACTTAACAGGTGTTATTACGTTTTTAGGCGCAACTAGGGGAGGTCAGCCTTTGCCTTTGCGAAAAGCAGAAGTTAATCGAATTTTAGGTAGAGTTGATGAATTAGCATTAGATGATGGCGATATTAATATTCCTTATGTAGTTGGAGAGTCTATTAAAGTTATTGATGGTCCCTTTAACGGTTTTAATGCTGTAATAGAAGAAATTAACGAAGAAAAAAGAAAATTGCAAGTTATGGTGAAAATTTTTGGAAGAAAAACACCACTAGAACTAAGTTACATGCAAGTAGATAAAATTTAAATTTAAAATAAATGGCAAAAGAGTTTGATAGTAAAATAAAGTTACAGGTTAAAGGAGGAAGTGCGAACCCCTCACCGCCAGTTGGGCCAGCATTAGGTGCAAAAGGTGTCAATATCATGGAGTTTTGTAAGCAGTTTAATGCTAGAACTCAAGATAAACAAGGAAAAGTATTACCAACAGAAATAACTGTCTATAAAGACAAATCATTTGATTTTGTTATTAAAACCTCTCCTGCGGCGGTACAACTCTTAGAATTAGCTAAGATCAAAAAAGGTTCTTCTGAGTCAAATAGAGTTAAAGTGGCGAAAGTAACATGGGATCAAGTTAAAAATATTGCAGAGGATAAAATGAAAGATTTAAATGCATTTACTATTGAATCGGCTATGAAAATGGTAGCTGGTACAGCAAGAAGTATGGGTATAACGATAACTGGACAATTTCCTAAATCAGAATAATATGGCTATAGCAAAAAATAGAAAAAAAGCTTTATCAATGTTTGATAGTGAAAAGTTCTTCACTATAAATGAGGCAGCTGGCATAGTGAAAAAAATTACTAATGTTAATTTTGATGCTACTGTTGATATGTCTATAAAGCTGGGTGTAGATCCAAAACAATCCAATGAGATGGTAAGAGGTGTTGTGTCTTTACCACATGGTACAGGAAAAGAAATTAAAATTTTGGTTATTTGCCAAGCGAACAAGGAAGATGAAGCTAAAAATGCTGGGGCTGACTTAGTTGGTTTTGAAGATATAATTGAAAAAATTAAAGGTGGTTGGGTTGATTTTGATGTCATGATTACTACTCCTGATTGTATGGCAAAAATAGGACCTTTAGGTAAAGTCTTAGGCCCTAGAGGATTAATGCCTAACCCAAAGACCGGAACAGTAACTTTTGACGTAGGTAAAGCAGTACAGGATGTGAAGTCTGGTAAAATTGACTTTAAAGTTGATAAGTTTGGTATTATACACGCTGGAATCGGTAAGGTTTCATTTACTGAAAATCAAATTGCAGAGAATGCTCAAGAATTGTTGAGTACAATAATTAAATTAAAACCAAGCTCTACAAAGGGTACGTATGTTAAAACAATATCTATGTCTAGCACAATGAGTCCTGGAGTTAATATAGATTGCCGACAAATTACAAATTAGACTAATAAAAGTGAATAAAGAAAATAAAATAAAAATAGTAGATCATTTAAAAAATTCTTTAACAGAGAATAAGAATATTTATTTTACCGAAGTTTCTGGTTTAGATGCTCAACAAATAAGTAAACTGAGAAGAATGTGTTTTGATAAAGGTGTTGTTCTATCTGTTGTTAAAAACACTCTGTTAAGAAAAGCTATGGATGCATGTGATAAAGATTTTTCAGAGTTTAATGATTTGCTTAAAGGAAATACAACATTGATGATGTCACAGGTGTCAAATGCACCTGCAAAAGTCATAAAAAACTTTTTAGAAAAAGAGAAATTTAGTGAGTCTTACAAAAAAATTATTTTAAAAGGAGGTCATGTAGAAGAATCTATTTATTTAGGTCATGATCAATTAGATGTATTAAGTGCTTTAAAATCAAAAGAAGAATTGATAGGAGACGTGATTACTTTATTACAATCTCCAATTAAGAATTTAATATCTTCTTTAGGTTCTGCTAAGCAAAATATATCAGGTATTTTAACCTCATTAGAAAATAATCCAGTAGAATTAAAAAAAACCAATGAAGATGTAGTAAATACTTCTGATTTGGATAACAAAGATGATAGTGTTGATAAAAATACATCAACATCTGAAGAATGATTAAATAAGTATAACAAGAATTATAAACAAACAAATAAAAAATAAATAATTATGGCCGATTTAAAAGATTTTGCAGAAAAATTAGTCAATCTTACTGTAAAAGAGGTTAGTGAACTAACAACGATTTTAAAAGATGAATATGGAATAGAGCCAGCAGCAGCAGCAGTTGCAGTTGCAGCTCCAGGTACCGGAGGAGGTGATGCTGGAGGAGGTGAAGAAAAAACAGAATTTGATGTGATTTTAAAATCTGCAGGAGGTTCTAAACTAGCAGTAGTTAAATTAGTTAAAGAATTAACAGGTAAAGGCTTGAAAGATGCTAAAGATTTAGTTGATGGCGCACCCGCAACATTAAAAGAAGGTGTTACTCAGGATGAGGCAAATGCTATGAAAGATCAACTAGAAGGCGCAGGAGCTGAGGTTGAACTTAAGTAATATAATTAATAAGTCTTATTATTTAATAAGCATATATTCCTTAAGGACGTTTTGTTAATTTATTAACTAATTTAAATTTAATTGCTTTGACAAATAAAAATAGAATTCACTTCGGTGCTTTTAGTGGTAATGTAGATTATCCAGATTTTCTTGACATTCAGATACAATCCTTTCAAGACTTTTTTCAACTTGACACTGATTCTGAAAATAGAAACCAAGAAGGTTTATTTAAAGTTTTTAACGAAAACTTTCCAATTACAGATACTAGAAACCAATTTGTATTAGAATTTATCGATTACTTTATTGACCAACCTCGTTATTCAGTTCAGGAATGTGTTAGTATGGGGCTCACGTATAGTGTTCCTTTAAAAGCTAGGTTGAAATTGTATTGTACTGATCCTGAACATGAAGACTTTGAAGAAATTGTTCAAGATGTATACTTGGGTAATATCCCATATATGACATCTACTGGAAATTTTATTATTAATGGTGCTCAAAGAGTATGTGTTTCACAACTACATAGATCTCCAGGGGTGTTTTTTGGACAATCATATCACGCTAACGGTACAAAACTATACTCAGCACGTGTTATTCCTTTCAAGGGCTCTTGGATTGAATTTTCTACGGACATTAACAATGTCATGTATGCTTATATTGATAGAAAGAAAAAATTACCTGTAACCACTTTGTTTAGGGCTATTGGTTATGAACATGATAAGGACATTTTAGATATTTTTGGATTAGCTGACGAAGTCAAAACTACAAAAGCTGGTTTGAAAAAAATTATTGGAAAAAAATTAGCTGCGAGAGTTCTTAAAACATGGGTAGAAGATTTTTCTGATGAATCTACAGGTGAAGTTGTGCATATAGAACGAAATGAAGTAGTAATTGATAGAGATATCATTATTGAGAAAGAACATATCCAAGATATTATTGACTCTGGTGTTTCAACTGTTTTGATTTACAAAGGAATAGAGTTGTCTGCGCATTATGAAATCATCCATAATACTTTCAGAAAAGATCCAACTAATTCTGAAAAAGAAGCTGTTGAACACATTTATAGACAGTTAAGAAATGCTGAACCCCCTGATGAAGAAACTGCAAGAGGAATTATTGATAAATTATTTTTCTCAGAGACTAGATATAGTTTAGGTGAAGTGGGTAGATATAGAATTAATAAGAAATTAAATATTCAGGACAATCCAACTGATGTAGTTTTGAGAAGTGAAGATATAATTTTAATTATAAAGTATTTAATTGAATTAATTAATTCTAAGTCTGATGTAGATGATATTGATCACTTAAGTAACAGAAGGGTTAGGACTGTTGGTGAGCAATTATACAATCAATTTGGTGTTGGATTAGCAAGAATGGCTAGAACAATTCGAGAGAGAATGAATGTTAGAGATAATGAGGTTTTTACACCGATTGACCTAATTAATGCTAAGACTCTATCCTCAGTAATTAATACTTTTTTCGGAACAAATCAGTTGTCACAATTCATGGATCAAACGAATCCTTTAGCAGAAATAACACATAAGAGACGTCTTTCTGCTCTAGGACCTGGAGGTCTTTCCAGAGAACGTGCTGGTTTTGAAGTTAGAGATGTTCATTATACACATTATGGTAGATTATGTCCAATTGAAACACCTGAGGGGCCAAATATTGGTTTAATTTCTTCTTTATGTGTATTTGCTAAAATTAATAAAATGGGTTTTATTGAAACCCCTTACAGAGAAGTATCTAAAGGTTTGGTTGATATGGACAAGGTAAGATACTTAACTGCTGAAGAAGAGGAAGATAAAGTAATTGCACAAGCAAATTCTAAGATCAATAATAAGGGTAAATTCAGTAGTGATAGAATTAAAGCTAGACAAATGGGAGATTTTCCAGTCGCACACCCTAGTAATTTGCATTACATGGATGTTGCACCCAATCAAATTGCTTCTATTTCAGCATCTTTAATTCCATTTCTTGAGCATGATGATGCAAATAGAGCTCTTATGGGTTCCAATATGATGCGTCAATCAGTACCATTAATTGTTGATGAGGCTCCAATAGTTGGAACAGGATTAGAATACAATGTTGCTCAAGATGCTCGTATTTGCATTAAATCAGAGGGCGAAGGAATTGTAAGTTACGTCGATAAAAATAAAATTGTAATTGATTACAAAGAGAGTGACGAAGAACAACTAGTCAGTTTTAAGGGTACAGAAAAAGAATATCCCTTAAGTACATTTAAAAAGACGAATCAAAATACATGTTTTAATCTCAAGCCAATTGTTGCTGTTGGGGACAAAGTTAATAATGGTAAGATTTTAACTTCTGGATATTGTACAGATCATGGAGAATTAGCTTTAGGTAAAAATTTAAAAGTCGCTTTTATGCCATGGAAAGGCTATAATTTTGAAGATGCAATTGTTATTTCAGAGCGTGTAGTTAGAGAAGATTTATTTACTTCTGTACATATTGATGAATATAGCTTAGATGTCAGAGAGACAAAATTAGGTCCTGAAGAATTAACTCCAGACATTCCTAATGTTAGTGAAGAGGCTACCTCAAATTTGGATGATAATGGAATTATTAGAGTTGGCGCTGAAATTAATCCTGGTGATATTTTAATTGGTAAGATTACTCCGAAAGGTGAATCTGATCCATCTCCAGAGGAGAAGTTGTTACGTGCTATATTTGGGGATAAAGCTGGAGATGTTAAAGATGCTTCTTTAAAAGCACCACCATCATTAAGGGGTATTGTAATTGATAAAAAGTTATTTCAAAGAGCTCTAAAGGATAAAAAATCTAGATTACAAGATAAAGAAGAAATTAAGTTATTAGAAAAACAATTTGAAAAGGATAAACTTGAATTAACGAATTTGTTAATTGATAAATTAAATAAGATAATTAAGTCTAAAGTTTCTCAAGGAATTATCGATCAAGATGGTGAGATGTTGCTTAATAAAGGTGAAAAAATAACTAATAAAGCATTGTCAAAGATTAAAGACTTTACTCATATTGTGTCCTATAATTGGACTAAAACAAGTTCGGTAAATGATTTAATCAAAAAAGTAATGCGTAACTATTTACATCTTGTTTCTAATTTAGATTCTGTTTTACGACGAAAAAAGTTCAATATTACTATAGGAGATGAATTGCCAAGTGGAACCTTAAAGTTAGCTAAAGTTTATGTTGCTAAAAAACGTAAACTAAAAGTTGGTGATAAAATGGCTGGTAGACATGGTAATAAAGGTATTGTAGCGAAAATCGTTAGAGATGAAGATATGCCATTTTTAGAGGATGGGACACCTGTAGATATTGTCCTCAATCCTTTAGGTGTACCTTCTAGAATGAATTTGGGACAAATTTATGAAACCGTCTTAGGTTGGGCTGGCCAAAAATTAGGTTTAAATTTTGCAACACCTATTTTTGATGGTGCTACAATGGATGAAATTAATCATTACACTGAAAAAGCAGGCATACCACAATTTGGTCATACTTATTTATATGACGGAGGGACTGGAAAGCAATTTGATCAAAAAGCTACCGTAGGAATTATTTATATGCTTAAGTTAGGTCATATGGTAGATGATAAAATGCATGCTCGTTCTATTGGTCCTTATTCTTTAATTACACAACAACCATTGGGTGGTAAAGCTCAATTTGGAGGTCAAAGGTTCGGTGAAATGGAAGTTTGGGCTCTACAAGCTTTTGGTGCATCTAACACATTGCGAGAGATATTAACTGTCAAATCAGATGATGTTTATGGTAGAGCTAAGACTTATGAGTCTATTGTTAAAGGAAATCCTTTGCCTGAACCTGGTTTGCCAGAATCTTTTAAAGTATTACTACATGAAATGCAGGGTCTAGGTTTAAAAATAACTATGTCCTAGTATTAATTTTATTATTTTCTATAAGTATGAATTATTTGAAAAAAAAGAAAAAGAATAACGCAGATTTCTCTAAATTAATTATTAGTGTTGCTTCACCGGAATCAATGTTAGAGGAGTCTTATGGTGAAGTTATCAAGCCAGAGACTATTAATTATAGAACTTTTAAACCTGAAAGAGACGGCTTGTTTTGTGAGCGTATTTTTGGTCCTGTAAAAGATTATGAGTGCCATTGTGGTAAGTATAAAAGAATTCGTTACAAAGGTATTGTTTGTGATCGATGTAGTGTTGAAGTAACTGAAAAAAAAGTTCGTCGTGAACGAATAGGTCATATTAAATTAGTAGTTCCTGTTGCTCATATATGGTATTTTAGAAACTTGCCAAATAAAATTGGCTATTTATTAGGTTTGCCAACAAAAAAATTAGATATGATCATTTATTACGAGCGATATGTTGTTATTCAACCAGGCGCTGGTTTAAATGAGGAAGGTGAACCAGTGAAACATATGGATTTTTTAACAGAGGATGAGTATTTTTCTGTTCTTGAAAGACTCCCGAAAGAAAACATGTATTTAGATAATTCTGATCCCAACAAATTTATTGCCAAAATGGGAGCTGAGGCTTTAATTGATTTGCTTGCACAAATTAATTTAATTGAATTATCTAAAGAATTGAGAAGAAAGGCTCATAGTGAAACATCTGTGCAAAGAAAAAATGAAGCTTTAAAAAGATTAAATGTCGTTGAAGCATTTAGAGAGGCTAATGATGTTATTGAAAACAAACCTGAGTGGATGATTTTACAAGTTATTCCTGTTATTCCTCCTGAGTTGAGGCCATTAGTTCCTTTAGATGGAGGTCGATTTGCAACGTCGGATTTAAATGATTTATACAGAAGAGTAATTATTAGAAATAACAGATTAAAAAGATTGATTGAGATTAAAGCGCCTGCAGTAATACTTAGAAATGAAAAAAGAATGTTACAAGAATCTGTTGATTCTTTACTTGATAATACACGTAAAGCATCTGCGATTAAATCAGAATCTAATAGGCCTTTAAAATCATTATCAGATAACTTGAAAGGTAAACAAGGAAGATTTAGACAAAATTTATTAGGTAAGAGAGTAGATTATTCTGCTAGGTCTGTTATTGTAGTTGGTCCTGAGTTAGAAATGCACGAATGTGGTATACCTAAGGATATGGCTGCAGAACTATTTAAACCATTTGTCGCAAGAAAATTAATAGAAAGAGGTATTGTTAAAACTGTTAAATCAGCTAAGAAAATTATTGATGCTAGAGAACCTGTGGTTTGGGATATTTTAGAAAACGTTATTAAGGGACATCCGGTTCTTTTAAATAGAGCTCCTACTTTACATAGGCTTGGAATACAATCTTTTCAGCCAAAATTAATAGAGGGTAAGGCGATTAGATTACATCCTCTATCTTGTACTGCATTTAATGCAGATTTTGATGGGGATCAAATGGCAGTTCACGTACCTCTAGGTTCAGCGGCTATACTTGAGGCTCAATTATTAATGCTAGGTTCCCATAATATTTTGAATCCTGCTAATGGTGCCCCTATAACTGTTCCATCTCAGGACATGGTATTAGGCTTGTATTATATGACAAAGTCTAGAAGGAGTACTAAGGAACAACCTGTAAAGGGAGAAGGTCTTGTATTCTATTCTGCAGAAGAAGTATGTATTGCTTATAATGAGAAAAAAGCAGATTTACATGCTATCATTAAAGTTAGATTACCTGATGACAAAGAAAATCCAATTAGTTTTTCTATCGTTGAAACAACTGTGGGAAGAGTTCTGTTTAATGAGGTTGTACCGGATCAAATTAAATATTTTGATGAGGTTTGTACTAAGAAAAATTTAAGAGACTTTATTGCTAAAATTCTAGAGAAGACTAATGCTCCTACTGCCGCAAAATTTTTAGACTCAATTAAAAAATTAGGATACAAGAATGCTTTTGATGGTGGACTGTCTTTTTCATTAGGTGATGTGTTAGTTCCTGATAACAAGGATGCTATGGTGTCTGAAGCGATTGGTAATGTTGATCAAATTACAGAGTCTTATAATATGGGTTTAATTACCAACAATGAAAGATATAATCAAGTTATTGATGTTTGGACAAATACTAATTCTAAATTAACGGAAAAAGCCATGTCGGATTTAGAAAATGATAATCAGGGTTTTAATTCTATTTATATGATGCTAGATTCGGGTGCGAGAGGTTCTAAAGAGCAAATAAGACAATTATCAGGAATGAGGGGTTTAATGGCAAAACCACAGAAATCAACTTCTGGAGGAGGTGCAATTATTGAGAATCCTATTTTATCTAATTTTAAAGAAGGTCTTTCAATTTTGGAATATTTTATTTCAACCCATGGTGCTAGAAAAGGTTTGGCTGATACTGCATTAAAAACAGCTGATGCTGGTTATTTAACTAGAAGATTGGTTGATGTAGCTCAGGATGTGATTATTAAAAGTCATGATTGTGGTACATTAAGAGGAGTCTCTCTTAGCGCAGTTAAAAAACAAGATGAGGTAGTTGAGTCACTTGCAAGTCGTATTGAAGGCAGAACGTCTTTGCATGACATTGTCATTGATAAAGAAAAGTTAATTTCTGCTGGTCAAGAAATTACTGATCTAATAGCAAAAAATATTGAGGATAAAGATATTGATTCAGTGATGGTTCGTTCAGTATTAACATGTGAATTAACAGCCGGAGTTTGTGCTGCTTGTTATGGTAGAAGTTTGGCTACTAATAAGCCAGTTCAAATTGGTGAAGCCGTTGGTGTTATTGCTGCGCAGTCAATTGGTGAACCTGGTACACAATTAACTCTTCGAACTTTCCATATTGGTGGTGTTGCATCTGGTTCTGCCCAAGAATCTGAATTGGTTTCTAAGTTTGTAGGAAAAATAAAATTTGAAGAACTGCGAACTATAGAAGGAAAAGATAATGATAACAAAAAGTGTGATATAGTTATTGGAAGAACAGGAGAATGCAAAGTTCTAGACCTAGAAACAGGTTCTATTCTATTTTCAACGAATATACCATATGGTTCTATCTTAAAAACAAAGGAAGATGCTACTATCAATAAAGGTGATGTGATTTGTGAATGGGATCCTTATAATGCAGTTATTATATCAGAGATCAATGGTAAGGTTTCGTTTGAAGATTTTGAACAAGGTATAACTTATCGTATCGAGATTGACGAACAGACTGGTTTTAAAGAAAAGGTTATCATCGAAACAAAAGACAAGAAAAAAATACCTGTTTTAAAGATTGGAAAAGGCAAGAATATTAAAACTTACAATTTACCAGTGGGTGCTCACATTACTGTTGATGAAGGTCAATCTTTAAAAATGGGTAGTATTCTTGCAAAAATTCCAAGAACTACTGCAAAAGCAGGTGATATTACCGGAGGACTTCCAAGAATTACAGAATTATTTGAAGCTAGAAATCCATCAAATACAGCTATTGTTACAGAGATTGATGGAATAGTTTCTTATGGAAAAATAAAAAGAGGAAATCGAGAAGTTATTATAACATCTAGACTGGGTGATGTCAAAAAGTATTTAGTTCCACTTTCTAAACAAATATTAGTTCAAGAAAATGATTTTGTTAAGTCTGGTATGCCATTGTCAGATGGTGCAATTTCACCAGCTGATTACTTATCAATTCAAGGTTCCAATAAAGTTCAAGAGTACTTGGTTTATGAACTTCAAGAAGTTTATCGACTTCAAGGCGTAAAAATTAATGATAAACATTTTGAGGTTATTGTACGTCAAATGATGAGAAAAGTTAAAGTCTTGGATCCCGGTGACACAAAGTTTTTAGAAGGAGATTTAGTACATAAACAAGATTTTAAGCAAGAAAATGACAGGCTATATCATTTAAAAATTGTAGAAGAATCAGGTGATTCTGAAAGTGAAGAGTTTACAGTTGGGTCAGAAATAACTGCTCGTGAATTAAGAGAAGAAAACTCTCTTCTATCAGAAAAGAATAAAAAGCCAGTTGTTGCACGTGATGCAATTACTGCAGTTTCTAAAGCAGTTTTACAAGGAATTACTAGAGCTTCATTACAAACAAAAAGCTTTATGTCTGCAGCTTCATTCCAAGAAACTACAAAAGTACTGAATAATGCAGCTATAAGAGGAACTGTTGACAACTTGTTAGGGTTAAAGGAAAATGTTATTATTGGACATCAAATTCCTGCAGGTACTGGTGTGAAATTTAAGGATATTGTTGTTGGATCTAAAATTCAATTAGAAGAAATGCAGAAAGAGAGTGTAGATGCTAATACTGATAACATTGAAGATTAATTTAAATTTTTATTATGTCAAGTAAGAAAGAAAGCCTTAGCCAAAAGAAAATAAATATTGAAGTAAAAGAGGATGTTGCTAGCGGCGTATATTCAAATTTAGTTATCGTTAATCATTCGCCAACAGAGTTTGTTTGCGATTTTGTTACTATGATGCCAGGATTTTCTAAAGCTAAAGTTGTGTCGCGAATTATTTTGTCACCCCAACATGCAAAAAAGCTCATGAATGTATTAGCTCAAAATGTTGGGAGTTTTGAAAAGCAAAATGGTGCAATTAAGATGGTGGACGTCCCTAAGATACCTATGGATTTTGGTGGTCCTAAAGCCCAAGCTTAGTTAAATAAAACCTTTTTCTTTCATCCAATTGTCGTTATATATTTTTCCTATATACCGACTCCCGTGGTCTGGCAATATGATTACCACTATATCTTTTTCATTAAGTTGTTTTTTTAATTGAATAAGTCCAGCTAATGCAGCTCCACAGGAGTTTCCAGCTAAAATCCCCTCTTGTTTAGCTAAATTTCTTGTCATGATTGCTGCATCTTTATCAGTGACTTTTTCAAAGTGGTTAATTAAATTAAAGTCTACATTTTTTGGAATAATGTCTTCTCCAATTCCCTCTGTAGTGTATGAATATATTTCGCTTTCATCAAATATCCCAGTTTCATGATACTTTTTATATACTGATCCGTATGTATCAATTCCCCATATTTTGATGTTTTTATTTTTTTCTTTTAAAAACTGAGCACAGCCTGTTATTGTTCCCCCTGTTCCTACTCCAGCTACTAGATGAGTAATTTTACCATTTGTTTGCTCCCATATTTCAGGTCCAGTTGTTTGATAATGTGTTTTTCTATTTGATAGATTGTCATATTGATTTACATAAAAACTGTTTACTATTTTTTTTTCTAAATTTCGTGCTACAGAATAGTAAGATTTTGGATCATCTGCAGAGACATTTGTAGGTGTAATTATTACTTCTACGCCAATTGCTTTTAAAATATCAATTTTTTCAGCAGACATTTTATCTGGCATTGTGACAATCATTTTATATCCTTTTTTTATTGCTCCCAATGCAAGTCCCATTCCAGTATTACCTGATGTTGATTCAATAATGGTACCCCCATTTTTTAACAAGCCGTTTTTTTCGGCATTTTCAATCATTTTAATACCGATTCTATCTTTAATAGAATGTCCTGGGTTAAAAGATTCTAATTTTGCTAGCACTAAACAAGGTAATTCTTGGACAGTTTTATTTAATTTAACTAGTGGTGTTTTTCCAATTAAATCTGTTATATGTTCGGCGTATTTCATTTAATTTATTTTTAAAATATTAGATGGAGATAGTTTTTGTATTATATAGTATGGTAAGATCATTCCGAGTTGGGTGATTATTATGATAAGTATATTAATAATTATAATTAGGTTATAATCTAAATATATAGGTAGGTAATTTACAAAATATGATGCTGAATCCATTTGAATAATTTGTGTTTTTTGTTGGATTATACATATTCCAATACCAATTATGTTACCAATTAAAACACTATTAATGGATATTTTGAAACTATTATATAGAAAGATTTTTAATATTTTATAATTTGATGCTCCATAAGATTTAAGTATGCCAATCATTTTGAACCTTTCAATAACAAGAATTAACAATGCATTAGACATATTTATTATACATATAATAGACATTATAATTAAGATAAATGATATGTTTTTGTCAAATAGTTTTATCCAGTTAAAAATGCCAGGAAATTGGCTATCAATTGATTTAGCTACTAAATCATATGGTAATATTGAGTTGATTTTTTGAGTTGTTGTAATAGTGTTGCTATTTTTTTTGAGGGTAATTTCGTAGCTCGTAACTTTATCATTATCCCATCTATTTATTTTTTGAATTGCTTCTTTTTTAGTGAATACATAAAACTGATCAAGCATTTCATTTGCCATTTTATATGTTCCTGTAATTATGAATTTTCTTTTCTGAATATTATTATTCTTTGATAAGAAGTATAAAATACATTTGTCTCCAACTTTAAGGTTTAATTTATTTGCGTGTTCAGTAGAAATTATTAGTTCATTGGGGTTGTTGTCGAAGAATGTCCCAGTAACAATAGATTCTTTGATATGTTTCTGTTTATAAGATAAATCTATTCCTTTCAGTATTATACCCTCAATATTATTTTCATTGCTAATTATTGCAGATTTGGTCACAATTGGATGTATGGATTGAACATCATTGATAGTATTTAATATATCTAAATCTAGGTGGATGAATTCAGTTTCATTATTATTATAAAGACCTGTTATTTTAATATGAGATTCTATATTAATAGCATTGTTTTTAATTGCTTGCTTTAACCCGTTACCTGAACTAGTTGCAATAATCATAATTATGATACTAATTGCAATAGCTAATGTACAGATAGTATTAATTGGTCCTGAATAATAATTCTTATTCAAATTAGACTTTGATAATCGCTTAGCAATAAATAATTCAAAAATCAATTTTTAATATATAAAATTGTTAAATTCAAATATATGAAATTAGATAAATTCATTATCATTCTTCTTCTAATAACTTGTTTGCCTACTAATTTAATTTGTCAAAAAATAGGTATAGAATGTTTGTTGGAGTATTTGCCAATTATAAAAAATAAAAATATTGGATTGGTTGTGAATCATTCTTCAAAAATTAATAATACTCATTTAATTGACACTTTATTGTCATTAGACATTAATATTGAAATTATTTTTTCCCCTGAACATGGCTTTTTAGGTACATTTAATGCGGGTGAACATTTTGATGATTCATTGTATAATAATACTATTCCTATAAGATCTTTATATACAAAAAAAGAACTTAGTGATAGTGATGTTGAAAATATTGATATAATAGTATTTGATTTACAAGATGTAGGGGTTAGGTTTTATACTTATATATCGACTTTGCATTATGTTATGGAGGGAGCTGCTCGAAATAATATTAAGTTAGTTGTGTTAGATAGAACAAATCCTCATGTGCATTATGTTGATGGACCTGTTCTAGACTTGACATATCAATCCTTTGTTGGTATGCATCCTGTCCCTATTGTTTATGGCATGACTATCGGTGAATATGCTTTAATGATTAATGGTGAAGGTTGGTTAGAAAATGATCTGTATTGCGATTTATATGTTGTGAAGAATAAGTTTTATTCACGTCAAAGTATTGTTCCAATTAATATAGCTCCATCCCCTAATTTGCCTTCAATGAAATCTATTTTTTATTATCCTTCTTTATGTCTATTTGAGGGAACATTAATTAGTGTGGGAAGAGGAACAGATATGCCTTTTCAGATTTATGGTGCACCTTTC
>CEWO01020839.1_pt1 | contig 15984 bp, 10 predicted proteins | sample 361561 | NCBI WGS metagenome assembly CEWO01 (sample SAMEA2623627, study PRJEB7988) | marine metagenome | isolation source: saline water (ENVO:00002010), including
ATTTTTTACATAGATTTTCTTTATGATTTCTTTTCCTTCTAAAAATTTTGCAAAATCCTTAGACTTAGAAACCCTTAAAGATATATCTTCATCACTTTCGTCTTCAAACAATAGGGGAGTTGAACCACGAGTTTTTCCATTAATCTGTACAGCAATAATAACCTCATCTTTTTCAATTATTGATTGATCATGCTCTGGCCATATTAAGTTAATATTTTTCTTATTAAATTTTGCTAATTCCCAAAGCTCATTTGTCACATGCGGAATAAATGGATTAGCTAGCTGTAAGAACTGGTAAATAAAAAAACCAAAAAGCTTTTCATTATTATTTTTTTCTTTAAACTTATAAGCAAAATTTAAGAGCTCCATTAGTGCAGCTATACAGGTATTAAATTGAAGGTTTTCAATATCCCTAGTTATTTTTTCTGTTGTTTTATGAATTTTAATTAAAAAGGCTTTTTCTTCATCTTTAACTGTGTTGATATCTTTATTAAAAGAAGAATTTATTGATTCAATATTCTCATATATTATTTTCCACATTCTTTTTATGAATCTACTGGCACCTTCAATACCTTTATCGTTCCACTCTAAGTCTTTTTCAACTGGAGCTGAAAACAAAATAAAAACTCTGACAGAATCTGCACCGTATTTTCTTATTATCTCTTGAGGATCGACTGTATTGCCTAGAGACTTAGACATTTTTGCCCCATCTTTTAGGACCATTCCTTGTGTTACAAGTTTCTTAAAAGGTTCTGTGATATGACTTTTTCCCAGTCTCTTTAGGGCATGTGTGAAGAACCTAGAGTACAATAGATGAAGTATTGCATGCTCAACACCGCCTATATAAAGATCTACAGGCATCCAGTCTTTGTATTGTTTATCAAACATCTTTTCTGATTTAGGTGAGCAAAATCTAGCAAAATACCAAGATGATTCGAAAAATGTATCAAAAGTATCTGTTTCTCTTGTTCCAATTATTTTCCCATCTTCATTTTTTACATGCTTCCAGGTTGGATGTGAATCTAAAGGATTTCCATCTTTATTAAAATCTATTTTTTTTGGAAGCTCCACAGGTAGCTCATTATCTTCTACGGGAATAGGATCACCATCTTTTGAATAGTATATTGGAATTGGCGTTCCCCAGTATCTTTGTCGTGACACTCCCCAGTCTCTTAATTTATATTTTATAGATGATTCTGCAAGATTTTTATCTTTAAGTTTTTCTATGACTCTCAATTTTGCATCTTCGATGGTTAACCCATCCAAGAATTCTGAGTTAATCATTGTTCCTTTATCAACAAATGCCTCTACAAGCTCTTGTTCTTTATTGTTTGCGCTAACTACTTGTTTTATTCTAAGATTATATTTTTTAGCAAAATCAAAATCTCTCTGGTCATGTGCTGGACAGCCAAATATTGCTCCAGTCCCATAGTTTATTAGAATAAAGTTTGCAACATATACAGGTATTTGTTCTTTTGTAAACGGATGTTCAACTAAGATGTTAGTATTGATTCCTATCTTTTCTGCTTTTTCTAAATCCACATTCGTTGTTCCAGCTTGTTTGCAAATTTTAACGAAATCAGAGATTTTCTTATTATTTTTTGCAAGTTGAATGCTAATAATATGGTCTGCCGATAAACCTATGAAAGAAGCACCATATATGGTGTCAGGCCTTGTGGTAAAAACTTCTATTAATTCACTTGAACCAATAATTTTAAACTTAATTGTAGCCCCAATGGATTTACCTATCCAGTTTTCTTGCATAGATAAGACCTTTTTCGGCCATAAACTTAAATCTCCTAGCCCCTTTAAAAGATCTTCTGCAAAATCGGTTATTTTTAAGAACCATTGAGATAATTTCTTTTGTTCTACAAGTGCCCCAGACCTCCACCCTTTTCCATCTACAACTTGTTCGTTTGCGAGGACTGTTTGATCAACAGGGTCCCAGTTTACAAAGGACTCTTTTTTGTATGCCAATCCTGCATTATAGAGCTCCAAGAAAAATTTTTGTTCATGGACGAAATATTCTTTATCACATGTTCTTATTTCCCTGCTCCAGTCATACGAAAGACCCATTTGCTTAAGCTGGACTTTCATGGCCTCAATATTTTCATAAGTCCATTCTTTAGGATGCACATTGTTCTTTATAGCTGCATTTTCTGCAGGCATACCGAAAGCATCCCAACCCATTGGATGAAGAACATTGAACCCTTGAGATCTTTTAAACCTTGCTGAAACATCCCCGATTGCATAATTTCTTACATGTCCCATATGAATCTTGCCTGATGGATAAGGAAACATCTCTAAGATATAATATTTTGGTTTTTTGCTATTTTTATCGGGACAGAAAATAGAGCTATCTTCCCAGTTTTTTTGCCATTTATTCTCGATATCTAAAAAATTATATTCCATATCTTTTTTTGCCAAAAATAATTTATAGTTTAGTTTTATATATATACCATGAATCTTCAAGTTAAAAATTTAGATAAATTTAAGATTGAAAGACGAACTAGAATGCTAAAATCTTTAGGGCTTAAAGGGTTGCTGGTTACTAACGAACAAAAGGCCACTCTTTCTAAATTAAAGAGCAATATGAATCCGAAGAGTTCAGTGGTTCCGGTAAGGGTACTTTTTGTTGGTGACTACTTAAGCTCCGAAGACTCAGAAGAAGGGGTTTTGTTTGGGAATATAATTAAAAAAGGAATGAATATCACGCACCAACAGTTTGCAACTTTAGATACATCCAACTTTGATTTCACTGATAATCAAATTGATGGGGTTAAACTTCTTAATAAATTAATAACTGAGAAAATAAAACTTTGTAGTCCAATAATTATTGTATGTTTTGGTGAAACAATTTCTCAACTTGCTTTGAACTCCAATAAATCTATTCTTAGTCTGAGAAATAATTTTTTTGATTTATTTAACTCAAAATTAATTTGTACATTAGATTTAAATTCAATTGTTAATGATCAGTCTAAGAAAAGATTGGTTTGGGAAGATATTAAAAAGGTGAACAAAGAGGTTTTAGATGAAAAATAAACTAAGTAATGAAAATAGCCCATATTTACTTCAACATTCATCTAATCCGGTTAACTGGCTTCCTTGGGGTGAAGAAGCTTTTAGACTTGCCAAAGAAAAAGATTTGCCAGTTTTTTTGTCTATTGGATATTCAACTTGCCATTGGTGCCACGTAATGGAAAAAGAGTCTTTTGAGGATGAAGAAGTTGCTCTAATCCTAAATAAGAACTTTATTTCAATTAAAGTAGATAGGGAACAAAGACCAGATTTGGATAGTATTTATATGTCTGTATGTCAAATGATGACAAAGCGTGGAGGGTGGCCTCTTACAGTAATTTTGACACCCGATAAAATACCCTTTTTTGCGGGAACATATTTCCCCAAGAACTCCACTAAAGGCTCAGTTGGATTGTGTGAATTTCTTCCTAAAGTTAAAGAGGTTTGGGATGAGAAAAGAAAAGATGTACTGATCTCATGTGATTCTATATATAATTCCCTAAAAGAAGTTTCTAATCCTAATGTTCCAGACAGCTTTGTTAAAAAAGAAGATTTAAAAGAAATATTTGAGAGCATAAAGGACTTTTATGATGAAAAGCATGGGGGCTTTGGTGAGGCACCCAAATTTCCAAGTCCACAAAATATGATCTTCTTGTCAAAATTTTATAAATTATTTGATCAAAAAGATGCAATGAGAATGGTTGAGCAAACATTGACTAGCATGCGTTTAGGGGGAATATTCGACCACGTTGGCTTTGGTTTTCATAGATATTCTACTGATATTAAATGGCAAGTGCCTCATTTTGAAAAGATGCTTTATGATCAGGCCATGATTCTTGAGTCTTTTGCAGAAGCTTATAGCCTATCATCTAAGGATTTGTTTAGAGAAACCGCTGAAGAAATTTATACATATGTTAACGAAGTTTTAAGGTCTAAAGAAGGAGCCTTTTTTTCAGCAGAGGATGCAGATAGTGAAGGAGAGGAGGGAGCTTTTTATACTTGGGATATTGAAGAAATTAGAAGCATTTTGACGAAAGATGAATCTGCTTTTTTCGAACATTTATATAGCATCGAACAAGAAGGAAATTTTAATGAGGAGGTTTCTAAAACCAGGAATGGAAAAAATATAATTTACTTAAAAGATGAGCTTGAAACTTTTTCGTCCATTTTTTCAATTGATCACCAGTCAATAAAAGAAGAATCGAACAGAATTAAGCATAAATTAAAAAGCTCAAGAGATAAAAGAGTTAGGCCTGGTCTAGATGATAAAATATTAACTGACTGGAACAGCATGATGATTTCAGCTCTATCAAAATCATCAGTTGTTTTTAGGCAGGATAACTATTTGTCTTCGGCTATAAATAGTTATGAATTTATAAAGAACAATATGATAAGAAAAGACTTTACTCTTTTTCATTGTCTTAGAGGTGATCATGCTTCTATTGATGGAATGATTGATGATTATGCTTTTTTAACCAAAGCATGTGTTGATTTATACGAAGCTACTCTTGATCCAACCATGTTAGATACAGGACGAAATATTTGTGAAAAAATGATTGAACTTTTTTGGGATAATGATAAGGGTTCATTTTATGCAACTCCTGAAAGTTCTAAAGATGTAATTGTCAGGCAAAAGAATCTTTTAGATGGGGCCATACCGGCGGGAAATTCGGTAGCTTTATTTGGGCTCATAAAAATTGGAGGGTACTGTAACAATCCTATTATATTAGAGAAAGCTAACAAGCTATCGCTTCAATTGGGTGAAATGGCTAAAAAGTTTCCAATCAACTTGGCTCAATTCTTAGCAAACCATTTAACTCTCTTAAGTGATAGTCTTCAAATTGTTGTTGTTAATCCGGGTAGGGAGTTAGACTACAGCAATGAGATAGTAAATTATTTAAGAGATTTTAATCATTACAACAAATTAATTTATTATGTTTCAACTTCAGATGATTTAGATAATTATAAAAAGATTGTAAATAATTGTGATAGTTTTCTGCCAGATATTTCTGATAAATTTGAAATATATATATGTAAGGATTATAGCTGCAATTTGCCGGTTTCAACTTTGTCTGAAGTGAAGAAAATATTAGAATAGTTTAGATTTTTACTTCGTTTATAGACTGGTCTTTTTTAATATATATCATAAGAATGTTGATGGCCGCAGGAGTAATCCCTGAGATTCTAGATGCTTGACCAATAGTTTCTGGTTGAATTCTATTCAATTTTGACTTTAGCTCATTCGACAGGCCCGGTATAACATTAATATTCAAACTTGATGGAATTTTAATGCTCTGGTGTTTTGATATCTGCTCAATTCCGGCATTTTGTCTAGCAATATAACCTTCATATTTAATTTCATTTTCTATTAATGATTGAACTATTTTATCATCAATTTTATTTAATCCTGTATTCAGCTCAATCAAGCTATCATAAAAAACTTCAGGCCTTCTAAGTATTTCTTTAAAAGAAGTAGGTTTTTTCAATGAAGGGGTCCCTAGCTTAGAAAGAAAAGTATTATTCTTTTCGTTAGGGACAATCTTTGAGTTATTCAGTTCTTCCATTATCTCATTGAATGAATTCCTCTTTTCATTGAATAAGTCAAACCTTTTCTGTTTTATTAATCCAATCTCATAACCTATAGGAGTTAACCTAAAGTCTGCATTGTCATCTCTAAGCAAAAGCCTATGTTCTGCTCTCGAGGTAAACATTCTATAAGGTTCATCAACGCCAAGTGTTACCAAGTCATCTATTAGAATTCCTATATAAGATTCTGATCTTTTCAGAATTAGAGGGTCAGCTCCATGAACTCTGAGGGAGCTATTGATTCCCGCAATAAGTCCTTGGGCGGCAGCTTCTTCATAGCCTGTTGTTCCGTTTATTTGACCTGCCATATATAAATTTTTAATTTTTTTGGATTCCAGGGAGGCTCTTAAATCTCGAGGGTCACAATAGTCATATTCTACAGCATATCCTGGTCTCATTATATCTGTATTCTCTAGGCCTTCTATACTATTAATAATTTTTATCTGCACATCTATGGGGAGACTTGTAGATATTCCATTTGGATATATTTCTTTAGTGTTTAACCCTTCCGGTTCTAAGAAAACCTGATGTCTTTCTCTGTCAGCAAATTTAACAATTTTGTCCTCAATAGAAGGGCAATATCTCGGACCTACGCCCTCAATTTGGCCTGAATACATTGGTGACCTATGAAGATTATCCTTTATTATCTTGTGTGTCTTGGCGTTAGTGTATGTTATGTGGCACGGAAGTTGTGGGTTTCTTACATCTAAATTTTCAAAAGAAAAAAGCAAAGGATTCTCGTCCGCAGGCTGTTCGATAGTTTTCGACCAATCAATTGTTTTCCCGTCTAATCTTGGAGGTGTCCCAGTTTTAAGTCTCGCTACGTTTAAACCAAGTTCTTTAAATGAGTCGGAAATTTCAGTTGTTGGGGCTTCCCCAGCTCTCCCAGCACTTGTTTGTTCGGTTCCAACATGAATTAATCCATTTGGAAAAGTACCTGGAGTAATAACTAAACATTTGCAACTATATATTTCTCCATAAGAAGTTTGAACCCCAATAATTTCACCATTCTTCTCTAATAGAGAATGTATAAGTCTTTGTTTAACAAATAAATTTGTTTGGTTTTCAATGGCCTGCTTCATGTGAACCCTATATAGATTCCTATCTGCTTGAACTCTTGTTGCTTGAACAGCAGGACCTTTCTTAGTATTTAGTCTTCTATACTGTATTGATGAGAAGTCTGCAGCTTTGCCCATTTCACCACCAAGAGCATCTATTTCTCTAACTAGATGACCTTTTCCAACTCCACCTATTGATGGATTACAAGACATAATGCCTATTGTGTCAAGGTTAGCGGTAAGAAGAAGAGTTTTAGTTTTAAGTCTAGCCGAAGATAATGCAGCTTCACAGCCAGCATGACCTCCTCCAACAACAATTACATCAAACTCATTTAAATTCATGATTTTTAAATCTTATATTAAAATAGTAAAAATAAAAGAATTTTAAAACTATTAAAAATACTAGATAATAGTATTTATGACCAAAAAGATAGTCGGTATAACATGCGATGTGCAAGGTAAATTTTATGAATCTGAAATTGCATATTCCAAAAAAGTGATAGAATCTGGTGGAGTCCCGTTTTATCTTCCAATGGAAACAGATAGAAAAAATATTATAAAAATTATAGCATGTATAGATTCTTTGATTATTACTGGTAGCAGAGATATAGATCCGTCTTTTTATGGTCAAAGAAAATCCAAACTTATAAATCCCTTAGACAAGAGAAGAACCCTAAGTGAAATCTTATATATTGAATGTGCAATAAAGTTAAAAAAGAAAATTTTAGGTATCTGTGGAGGAATGCAATTAATTAATGTTGCCTTAGGTGGAAGTCTACACCAGGATATAAAAGCTTGTGTCCCACAGTCCATCAACCACTCCAATGGAATAAAGCACAAGATTTTTATCAATTCAGACTCGATTCTTTATAAGACTTTTAAGAATAAAACAGCCATGGTAAATAGCTATCACCATCAATCAATTGATACTTTAGGGAAATCACTCCTAGTTGTGGCACAATCAAAAGATAAAATTATAGAGGCATTTGAAAGCAAAAGTAAAAGAATTCTAGGATTGCAATGGCACCCAGAGCTTTCGAATAAAGATATTGAATTAAATTTCTTTAAATGGCTAACGTCGGAAAACAAATAAGGATACTTTTGGTTAAGCTATAGAAGTGAAGAATATAACTATTAAAGGTATTAGGCAGAATAATTTAAAGAATATAGATGTACAGATTCCACGTGGTTCAATAACAGTACTTACAGGTGTGAGCGGATCTGGAAAATCTACTTTAGCCTTTGACACAATTTTTGCAGAAGGCCAAAGAAAATATTTAGAATCACTTTCAAATTATGCTAGACAGTTTATAGATAAGTTTGAAAAACCAGACTTAGACTTCATTTCTGGATTGTCACCAACAATTTCAGTTGACCAAAAAACATTCATGAGAAATCCCAGATCTACTGTGGCAACAATAACGGAGATATATGATTTTCTAAGGTTGCTATATGCAAGAGTTGGAGAAGTTAAATGTTATGAATGTGAATCTTTGATAGATGCAACTTCTTTAGATTCTATCGTTTCTATAGTAAATCGTGATTTTGCGACCAAAAATATAGAGATTTATTATCCAATAGCGTTAGGTAAAAAAGGTGAGTTCAAAAAAGAAATCTCTGATGCATCAAAATTATTTTCCAAGATTCGAATAGACGGAGACTTTTTTTCTTTTAATGAAAAAATCAACTTGGAAAAACAAAAAAAACATACGATAGAAGTTTATATTGATAGTCTCAAAGTAAATAAGAAGAACTCATTGAGAATTTCTGAATCAATTAAGACAGCACTCCAGTACGGTGAAGGCTTGGTTGCTATAGAGTCAGAGAAAATAAAAAAAATCTTTAATCGAAATATGTCATGTTCGAATTGTAGTGCCACATTTCCGGAAATATCCCCCAGGTTTTTTTCTTACAATAGCCCTTATGGCCAGTGCTTAGAATGCGAAGGGTTGGGGTACTTTGAAATGTTTGATTTGAAATCAATAGTTCCTGATCCTTCAAAGTCAATAAAAAATGGAGCCCTAGCGCCATTTAAAGATTCAGCTTTTTATAAAAAAATTATAAATAGTTTTTTAAATCAAAATGATATTAATCCTAATGCCCCATTTGATGAACTCAGTCCAGATACCCAATCACTAATTTTTTATGGCGACAATAAAACTTTTGAGGGCATAGTCCAAATCTTAGAAAAGTGGTTTAGTTCGTCACGTGCGGAAGAAATTAGAACTAATCTTTCAAAGTATAGAAAAATTGAAAAGTGTGTAAGTTGTAATGGCTTGAGATTGAGGGAGGAGGCACTTAGTGTTTTTATAAATAAAAAAAACATCTCACAGGTATGCGGTCTAACTATCTTAGAGTGTCACAAATTCTTCAAAAAAATTAAATTTAATGGTACATCAAAATTAATTTGGGCTAAGATTAAAGATGAAATCATTTCTCGATTGGACTTTCTTTTAAGTGTGAGCCTCGGGTATCTAACCCTAGATAGAACCGCTCCAACTCTTTCGGGTGGTGAAGCCCAGAGAATAAGGCTTGCTTCTCAGTTAGGCGCTAACCTTACTGGTATAACTTATGTTTTAGATGAACCCACAATCGGATTGCACCCTAGAGACAATAAAATGCTATTAAATACTTTAAAATTATTAAAGGATAGAGGAAATACTTTGGTAGTAGTTGAACATGATGAGGAAACTATAAAAAGTGCTGATTATATAATTGATATAGGTCCAGGTGCCGGATTTAATGGCGGCTTGGTCGTTGCTGATGGACCTCCAATGTCTATTGCGAAGAACAAAGCCTCACTTACAGGGCAGTACCTTTCAAAAAAGAAGAAAGTTAAAATCATTGAAAGTAAATCCAAAATAAAAAATTATTTATCAATAAAAGGAGCGGTTTTAAATAATTTAAAATCAATTGATGTTGATATTCCTGTGGGAAAGATTACTTGTGTCACTGGAGTTTCGGGTTCTGGAAAAAGTACATTGGTCGTCCAAACGATATATGAAGTGATTTCATCACTAATAAATTCTAAAAATAAAACTACACCTGATTTCCTTACTAGTGTCAGTGGTGAGGATAATTTTGATAAAATTATTAATATTAATCAGTCGCCCATAGGAAGAACATCAAGGTCTAACCCTGCTACTTATACTGGAATCTTTGGGACTATTAGAGAGGTTTTTGCTTCGCTACCAGATTCTAAAATTAAAGGATTTTCACCAGGGAGATTTAGTTTTAATGTAAAGGAGGGAAGTTGCTCAGAGTGTTCAGGTGCTGGAAGTATAAGAATTGAAATGAGTTTTCTGCCTGATGTTAATGTTTTATGTGATTCATGTGAGGGTAAAAGATTTGATTTGGAAACACTTAGTGTTTTCTACAGAGGAAAAAATATTACTGATGTTTTAAATATGACTTTTTCTGAGGCAAACGACTTTTTTGTAGGATTTCCTATTTTACAAAATAAAATTAATATAATTAATTCTGTAGGTCTGGGTTATTTAAAGCTAGGACAAGATGCAACTACTCTCTCTGGTGGTGAAGCTCAAAGAATTAAGCTTTCGAAGGAGTTAATTAAAAAAAATACTGGAAAAACTTTTTATATTTTAGATGAACCTACCATAGGTCTTCATTATGAAGATATTGATAAACTTCTTGGGGTTATCTATCAGCTTAGAGATTCAGGAAGCACTATAGTAATTATTGAGCACAATATGGAAGTGATTAATGGTTCCGATTACATAATTGATCTTGGACCCGATGGAGGCTCAGCAGGAGGACATCTCTCTTTTCAAGGTTTGAAGAAAGACTTTCCTTTTGCAAAAAAGTCAGAAACAGCAAAATTTTTAAAAGAGCATATTAGTCAACTAAAAAGGTGAGGTGAATTTTGCTATTACTAAAGAAAAAACTACCAAGAGAAACAATACTTTTAACATCACATAAGCATGTGCGTGATCGGCACCTTTTTCAGCGTTAGGAACTCTTTCAGGGTAAGGTGGAACTACGTGCACTTCTTCCTCTGGTTCTTCTGGAGTCGCTTGAACATCAGACTCTTCTTCGGACGCCGAAATGTCCTCAGAATCAGGATTGACTGTTTTTTCTTCAACTTCGCTCATTTAAAAATAATAACCTAATGAATTACTTATTTAAATATAATATTGATTTTTATTTTATTTCGGTGCTATAATCTATATGTCGTCATTTAACTCTAATTGCAGCGACATTAAATAATTGCTAAATAGGGTGAAGATACCAATCGGCATCTTTCCTCTTTGAGTTACAAAAAAAGTTTAGGAGTTTGTTATGGTTAAAACATTGTTTGTATCGCTTATTAGTGAAGTAGATACATGTTGTTGTAACTTTTCAAACTTATGTTGTTGTAACTACAAGTAGTATTAGTTAGTTATAAATTTAAAATTTAATTTTATTCTGGTTTTATTAATAAGGCCAGATGGAGGAATAAAATGGCAGAATATAAAAATCCGGAACTGTTAGTTTCAACTGACTGGGTCCTAGAGAATAAGGATAAACCAGGAATCAAGATACTTGAATCTAATGAAGATATTCTTTTGTATGACATAGGTCATATTGAAGGAGCAATAAAAATAGATTGGGAGACAGAGCTTCAAGATAATCTTATAAGAGATTACATAGATAAAGATAATTTTGAAAAGCTGCTTTCTTCAAAGGGAATTTCACCTGAAGATACGGTTGTTTTTTATGGAGATAAGAGCAACTGGTGGGCATGCTATGCATTTTGGACATTCAAAATTTATGGTCATGAGAAATGTATTATAATGAACGGGGGAAGACAAAAGTGGATCGAAGAGAAGAAGCCGCTTTCCAAAGATGTCCCTTCTTTAGAAAATACAAATTATAAAGTTGCTGATGTTAATCTTGGCATTAGAGCATTTAGGGAAGAGGTTAAAGAACATAGCGCTTCTTTGGGGGCCTTGATTGACGTTCGATCACCTAAAGAATTTAGCGGTGAGATGCTTCACATGGAAGCATATCCTCAAGAAGGTGCACTGAGAGGTGGACATATTCCTAATGCTAAGAGTGTCCCTTGGGCAACTGCAGCAAATGAAGATGGAACATTTAAATCTGCAGACGAGTTGCTTGAAATATATCAAAATGGTGCTGGTTTAAAGCCAGAAGATGATGTTATTGCTTATTGTAGAATAGGCGAGAGGTCTTCTCATACTTGGTTTGTTCTTACTTATTTGCTGGGATACAACAGTGTTAAAAACTATGACGGCTCCTGGACTGAATGGGGAAATCTTGTTCAAGCGCCTATTGAGAAGTAGAGAGGTTTGGCTTGACGAAAGATAAACAAGAACTAATGGACTTTATTTTAGATCATTATGAGAACCCGAGAAACTCGGGTTCTCTTAGTGGTGAGGATAAAAGTAATCATCGTTGTGACATTAAACAAAATGGCGGGAACCCGGGTTGCGGTGACATAGTGACTGTTTGCCTTCAGTTTGAAGATAATGTGATTACAGATTTCAAATTTGAAGGTGAGGGTTGTATCGTTAGTCAAGCTGGAACATCTATTATTTCTGAAGTTGTAATAGGGAAATCAAAAGAAGAAATTTTAGCTATGGGACCTGAGATTATTACTGATATTATTGGTGAGGAACTAGCACTTTCCAGGCCAAAATGCTCTACTTTAGGGATATCTACGGTAAAGTTAGCTATAAAAGAACTTGAAAAAGAAGAGACTAAAAAACAAGCTTTAAGCTAATTACTTTTTTGAAATTCATATATATAATTTATAATAAACTTAGTTGCAAAAGTGAGGTAAAACTATGACAAAAAAAAATGGAAATGGAAATGGAAAAGGAAAGGTTAATTACGAAGCTGCTTTAAAGTACCCTTTGTTTGAAGCTATTTTTAATAGAAGGTCCCGTAGGTTTGGACTTGGAATGGAGCTCCCTTCAGATAGTTCTCTTGGGTATAAGTCAAAAATAGATCCTGTTCCTTTAACTGAATTTCAAGAGGCCATGTTGGTTTGGGCTGGTACTGGTTTAACTGGACTATGCCTTGCAGATTTACCACCAGAGAATGGAATTGATTTATTATGTCAATGGACAGGGAGAACTTGGCCATCTGCATGTAATAACCACGGTACAGAGCTTTTTTTCACTAACGACTCAGGTCTATATTATGTAGATGTTAAGAATATGTTACCAAAAGATAAAGAACTTGATGTCTTTTTTAGACTTAATGTAAACGATAAAATTGACAGGTTGCTAGAATTGTATCGAGAGGGGCTTGTTAAGCTTGAGGACGGTAGAGCCAACTTGCCAGACAAGATGCCTGGTCTTTTTGACTTTAACCAATGGAATACAAACAAGGCTGGTACTACAACATTTATTCCTGTTACTGATATAACCGAGGAGTATTTAAATTTATTGACACTTTATTGCAGTAGCACTTATGCATTTAACATTTGGGATGAAAAAAATAATCGCTCATGTGGTCAAGACAAATGGATTGCTTCTGGAAGAATAAAAGAAGATGTCAAAATGTCATTATATGATCTTGAAGTTAGAATATTGACTGGTCTTAACGTTGAACAAGCATTTATTTGCCAGAATATGTCTCTAGCACTTCAAGCGCTTGGGTTAGGTGGTTGGACATTTACTGGTCTAATACCTAGGTTCACGCTGGGATCAAATCCTGAACTTTTTAAAGGATTAGGTTTTAGGTTTGAACAGCCAAAATCTGGTCCGACTAGACCTGTTGGTAAAGATGGAATTTTTGAAGGCTACTGCCCTCCATATTATAAAACAATGTCTGATGCGTTTGATAAAATGGATGAACATAAATGGGCCGCTTGGGACACAAAGAAACCTTTCCCTTATGAAGAGCCAGATAAACATTTAGTTAAAGCACCAAGGCCTACTGATACAACAAATGAGATTGTTAAGTCTGTTGCTGACTATGTTTATGACACTTATGGATCTTTTCCAGCTTATGTCGACCCAATGTATATGAGGTTAGTTTTCCAGGCTCAGAATATGGATTTAGATTTTTACGATAAATATTATCCTCCGGGTTCTTACACTGATCAACATGTTAATACTTTTAAGTATTTCCATCCAGATAAAGAGAATCCATATACCCAGAAACCTGAGAAGAAGCATCCTTGGGACAAATAAAGTTTATTTTTTGAGGGAATCCCAAGTATCTTTGGTGATTCCTTCTTCTCTTAGTTTAACCTTCTGAACCCTATTAGTAGGCGTCTTTGGTAAAGAATCTCGGAATCTTACAAATCTTGGAATCATAAATTTTGGCATTATAGGCTTTAAAAATTCTATTAGTTCGGTGGGATCAAGCTGCATCTGTTCTTTTAAAACGATAACTATCATCAGCTCATCTTCAGAGTGACGCCCTTGTTCGTCTAGCTTAACTGCTATAGCTGCAGACTCTTCAATGCTTGGATGGGAAGATATTAGATTTTCTACTTCAAAGGAGCTAATGTTTTCACCCCTTCTTCTTATATAGTCTTTAACCCTATCCATAAAGAAGATATAACCATCCTTGTCCATCCTACATAAGTCTCCAGTATGAAACCATAGATTTCTAAAATCTGAAACAGTCTTTTCAGGCATTTTGTAATAATAGTGTAAACAAATATTTGGAATCCTAGGTCTTAGAACAAGTTCCCCGGGAGTATCTCTTTCAAGTTCTTCATCAGTGTCAGGGTCAACAATCTTTATTTCGTAGCCTGGGGATTCTTTCCCACAAGAACCAACTCTGAAAGGTTCATTTGGCCGTGTAAAAGTACACTGCCCAACTTCTGTTAGACCGTATCCTTCGGTAAAAAGTATGTTAAATCTTTTCATAAATTCTTCAATAATATCATGAGGCGCTGGGCTACCTAAAACTAATTCAACATTGTGATCTTTCTCTTCAGGAACTATGGGGGCGTTCCACATAAAATAAGACATTACTCCTACAAGATTAAATTTTGTAATTCCAAAATCTTTCATCCATTTCCAAAATTTACTAGCAGAATATTTTTCCTCAACTACAACCTTACAGCCGCTGATCATTGCTGGATAAACACCCATGACCATTGCATTAGAATGAAAAAGAGGCAAACAAGTGAAAACCGTATCACTTTCTACAAGATCCATAATGGAAGAGTAGTTTTGCGCAGATGAATAATCTGCTGCGCACGGTCTAACAACACCTTTAGACTTCCCCGTAGTACCAGAGGTATACATGAGCCTTGCATGATCCATATGAGTTATTTCAACTTTAGGCTCTTCCTCAGAGCCATTAGATACAAATTCATTCCAAGATATACACTCAGTTTTACTGTAACCGTGTTTGTTAAAGCTGTTACCGCCACTTCTAGTCCATACAATCACTTTCTTTATATTTGGAACTCTATCTTCTATGTTGGCTAAGCGCTCAAGGTACTCTTCTGCGATTATTATGATTTTAGAGTCCGAGCTTTCGATTATATATTGAAGAAAATCCATCACATATGCGGTGTTAATTGGAACCATAACTGATCCATTTTTTAAAATTCCAAACCAAGCTAGACATATCTCAAGAGAATTAGGCATGTAAACAGAAACTTTATCTGTTTTATTTATCCCTAATGTATTTAAAGAGTTCGCAATTTTGTTAGCCTGAATATTAACTTCAGAAAATGTAAGAGGCTTGTTATAGCTAAATTGTAAAAAATCTTTATTTGGATTCGTATTGGCTTGATTTACAAGAACTTTTGGAAGAGTCCAGTTCCTTTGGTCACTTTTCGTATTCCAATTATAATCAAATTTATTCTTCCATTTATATGTAGTAGGGTAATTCAAATCTTTAATTGGAAATTTCTTTTTAGACATCAAACAATTGCCATCCTTGTTGGAACTGCAACAATCATTTCCATAGTTAAAACCCTTATCTTATTTTCCATAATATTGGCTACACCTTTAAACCCTACTTTCTCATAAGCTTTCAATCCTGCTTCAGTTACAATTTTATCTCCGCAAAGCTGGATTGTTAGGATTCCAAAGTCTTCTCTATTCTCAATTGCATCTTTATTTATTACTTTAAAAGAACCCAGAATCTTTTCATCGTCTTCATTTGTTGAATCAAACATTGATTGAATTATGTCGCTTGGATAAGTTGGGGCATCATGTGAGCCTGAATTCATTCCTAAAAAGTATGCGTATGGAAGATGAGAGCTTATCTCCCCCTCTACAGTAGATTTAATAGCGCCTCCATATCCTATAAAGTTTGATTTTGGAGTATGATGTACGCTTGCATCGTTGAGAGTAGAAATTTGAAGCCAACTAAAATCCAC
>CEWO01048870.1_pt1 | contig 15968 bp, 16 predicted proteins | sample 361561 | NCBI WGS metagenome assembly CEWO01 (sample SAMEA2623627, study PRJEB7988) | marine metagenome | isolation source: saline water (ENVO:00002010), including
TTTGAAGACGAAGATGCATATTTGCGATATATAAGTTCCGAAGCACACGATGGCCCGAAGGCATTACATCCTAAGCCAGGATTTGCATGGGAAGTATGCGCAAAGATGTGGAGTAAATATCTTGCAACTGATTTTTTATATGAATCTGCTTTTCCAATTGTTCCAAAAAGTATACATGGCAACAAATCTATTATGCATATGGTTCTCTGGGAAATGACTAATGATGTTACTGAAAATAAGGTTAATGAAATGTTTATAGCATTAAAAGATTTCAATAATACTATACCAAATATTAGTAATATTGCATTTGGCAGAAAATTTCTTGGCACATCCGGTAGTGAATGTCTTGTACATCAAAATCAACTTGTAGAACGAGGTACAGGTCCATTACCCTATGAAAAAATTAACGAATCACCAAAATTTGGCTTAATAGTAGAATTTAAAGATAGAACAGATCTAGATAACTATCGTAATAGTCAAGCTCACCAAGAATTTGTCAAAAAATATGTACAACCATATTGGACTAAGATTTATAGACATGAATTAGAAATTCAATATGGATAAATTCTCATTTATTCCAGGTCATATCACCAAAAGGCATGCGATTATCTGGTAACTGTCTACAGCCAAGTACATTCTCTGAATGAGCTATTTTATAGATTTGGTTACAAATAGGAATCATAACAGCATCTTGATTAAGCAAAAGTTGTAGCTTACTTACTTGTTTTAGCCAAGGTTCTCCATGTCCAACCTTTGGCAATTGACCTAACTCGTTGAAAAATTCTTCATTGTGGTATCGGAAAGGAAATAAGCGCATTCGGCCAGGACCAAAATCATGATATAAAGCATACATAGGATCCGCAACTCGCATGCCTCTACCATCGGTACTACCACGCATCATAATCGGTGCAACGTGCCCACTTTCACGCATCTGTTTGTTTCTATCAGTCACATCATCACCTGCTAAAATATTTAATTTAATACCTAGCTTGGATAATGTATCAACAATAAAATTAGCTGCTTCAGCAAAACCATCTCCAGGAAACACATAAAAATCACTTTCAAAACCATCTGGAGAAGATGATTCCAGTAAAAGCTTTTGTGCTTTTTTGGGATCATATTCAAATGGCCAAGTATCGTGGTCGTATCCTGGACTTTCAATTTTAACAAAGCTATTCCATCGATCTGCTTGATTGTTATAAATTTCTGCGATGATCGCGTCAATTGGTATTGCATGGGCTAGTGCATATCTAACTTTAACATCATTAAAGGGAACAAATTCTGGATCTAAATGCAAAAACATACCTGCATGCATTGCATTCATATTGACTTTTAAATGATCATGTTTCAGGATACTTGATAAATCTTTATCAAGGACACCTGGCATCAGATCAACTTCACCAGAAATTAATGCATCAATAGCTTTTTGGTGATCATCGTATCTAATTAATTCAATATGTTCGATCTCTGGCTTGCCTTGCCAATAATTTTCATGACGCATAATAGAAATAGTGTCTGAACCAGCTTGATCTAAAATATATGGACCAAAACCAAATGATTCTTTACCAATAGCATTTTTGCCCCATGGGTCCTCATCTGAAAGTTGATCTTTGAATGCCTCAATATCATAAACTGATGGAGCATTTTGACACATTAGTCTCGGTAAAGATGGATTAGGTGCAGTTAAATTAAATTTAACAGTATATTTATCAACGATTTCAATATTCTCAAATTCTTGGACGGAAGCTAATCTTGCAACCCATTTGCCTACATCTCTAAGAGCAAAAGCACGTTCCCAACCCCAAGCCACTTCATTTGCAGTCAGTTCATTCCCATCTTTACTATAAACTCCAGATCTAATTTGAAAAAAACATGCCATATGATCATCGGAAAACCACCATTTTTCCGCAAGAATGTTTCTAAGATTATGCCAATCTAATCTAGAAAAATTTTTATCATCAAAATAAGTTGATGGCCCAAGTAATTGATCATAAAAGCTACCAAATAAATCTGAGCCAAGATCATCACCAAATCCAGCCGGTTGCTCAACATCAAAAACCGTAGGAGTCGTTTTAACTGCAACTTTTAATTTTCTTTGATTCATAAACTAACCATTCTAAAAATTTATTTTTAATCTACATTTGAATTTTAAGAGCTTTCCATACAAACTTTCAATCATTTTGCAAACATTTGAGTGACTCAAAGCGCAAAAAAAGTTAAATTATATATCTCGGATAATTTATTTATCAACAATGCGCTCGTAGCTCAGTGGATAGAGCAGCGGACTTCTAATCCGCAGGCCGTGGGTTCGAATCCTACCGAGCGCGCCATTTACAAAAGAAATATTTAAACTCTATTTCTGATTTGTTTGTAGTAACGCATTATTTTGATACTGGAATACGCAAAATATAAAGAATGCCTATGCATCCAGTTGCTCCAATGATGCTCTTGATTAAAAGCATTCCATTGGGCAAAAAGAGAAAAATAGCTAGAGAGCAAAAAATCGTAATTGTAGCAATAATTCTTAATTTTGTTTGTTTATTCATTATCCCAGTTTCAAGATAATTTTTTGCGCCTGCTGCTAAATATCTATTATTAATCAGCCAATTGTATAATCGTGAGGAGGATTTAGTAAAAGACCATAAAGCAATAAGAATAAAAACAGTAGTGGGTAGGCCAGGAATAAATAAACCTATGGTACCTAAGACTACGCAAAGGATACCTAGACCAATCCAGCAAATACGTTTAATTGTTCGAATAGCCATAAGCACGATCATGGCATTTCTTCGTCTTATATAAAACCCAATGGAAAGATATATTGTATAATTTATTCAATAATGAACTGGAAAAAAATCAATCAACAAGCTCTTAAATATTTTCAAGACTATTTACAGCTTGATACATCTAATCCCCCTGGGAATGAATATCTAGCAGCACACTATTTCGATGCTATATTAAAAAATGAAGGCATTGAAACTCAAATGTTTACCACAGCTCCAGATAGAAAAATACTCTATGCAAAAATAGCAGGTACAAATAAAAAAAATGGTTTAATGTTAAGCGGGCATTCAGATGTAGTTCCCGTAGAGAGAGATAAATGGACCACCGATCCATTTGGTGGACAAGTTATTGATAACAGGATATATGGCAGAGGTGCGATTGATATGAAGAGCTTTACAATCATGCAATTTATTGCCTTCTTATTAATTCATCAACAAGAAAAACCCTTAAACAGAGATTTAATCTTTTGTGTAACGCCAGATGAAGAAATTGGATCAAAATTCGGTATGGCTTGGTTAGTTGAGAATCATCCTGAATTATTTGAAATAGAATATGCATTAAATGAAGGAGGATACGGTTTTCGTGATATTGAGATCAATAATATGCCTATTTTTGGCATAGGAATAGCAGAAAAAAAGCTTTGCTGGATAAAATTAACGGCAATAGGATCTCCTGGGCACGGCAGTCAACCTCACTCATCAAACGCTACAGTGCAATTAAGTAGCGCTTTAGAAAAAATTATTTCATGGCAACAATTGAATTATAAAGAAACATTTCAAAATGATTATATTCATAGTAATGACATAACAGATAAAGAATTAATTGCCATGGATCAACTTACAATGAATATCACTAGAATTGAAGCAGGTTATAAGCATAATGTTATTCCAGCAAAAGCTGAAGCAGTATTAGATTGCAGGCTTCCCCATTCTATCAGCTATACAGATCTCATTTCAAAACTCAACAACATAATAGATAATCAAGAAATAATAATTGAAATTATTTCAGCGGATGAAGAAGCTTTAACTGCAACTTGCGAGTGGGAAACCGATCTGATTAAAATCATTAAGTCGAAAATAAATCAGCGCTTTAATAACGCAACTGTTTTTCCTCTTACCTCTGCCTATGGCACAGATAACCGATTCCTAAGAAGTCGTGGAATTAATGCATACGGTTTTATACCAGGATTATTCTCTTCAGAAGAAAGATCTGGTTTTCATAACCACGATGAATATATTACAACAGAAAATTTTTTTATGGGATGCGAAATGATGTATGACATAGTCTCAGAACTTTGCCTAAGAGATTAAGAAAAAAGCTTTATGATTTCTTCAGCAAATATATCAAGATCATCCAAAGGCTCAGACTGGTAAGTGTTCTTGTCATATACAGCAATAATCACCTCATCTACGCCTATATCATTAAATTCACCAATTGTTTGGATTACTTGATCAACATTACCGCCAACTAAAGACCAAGAATCTTGGCTTTTAGCTTCAATTAAATTCTTATCATCTGAAAACATAATATTAATTGCAACTGTTTTATGAATTGTATTTGGATCGCGATTGATTTTATAACAATGCTCTTCCAAAACATTAAGTTTCTTTCTAAAAAAACTCGGTCGAGCCCAAATATTCCATGCGTCAGCATATTTTGAGACGGTACGTAACGTAACCTGTTCGCCTCCACCACCAATCAGTAAGGGAATTTTAGACTTAAATGGAGCTGGAGACAGTTTTGCATCATCAAACTGATAATAATCACCTGAAAAGGTAGTTTTCTTACCACTTAATAACTGACTTAAAATTTGCGCACTCTCATCAAGCATTTTTACTCTTGCCGACACTGGTGGAAAAGGAATCCCAAAACTGTTATGCTCAATTTCCTGCCAGCCACACCCAATTCCTAAAGTAAATCTTCCCTCAGAAATATGATCAATATTAACCGCCATTTTTGCTAAAACACCTGGATGTCTATAAGTGTTACCAGTAACCATAGTTCCAATTTTAACTTCTGGTATTAATGCACTGAGTGCTGACAAAGCGGTCAAAGATTCAGAAACAGGATTTTCATGTGAATCAATTGGTGCCATAAAATGATCCATTGACCATATACCATGCCAACCATGTTCTGCAAGATGCAACCAATCCTTATACATCCTCTCCCAAGAACCAGAAGCAGGCCATGCACTAAATTTCATTATTTAACCTTAAAACTAGAATTATGCATGCTTATTTATGAAAGATAACACTTGATCCCATGCATCAGCAGATTCTGATTTGAATTCTTCATACTTTCTATCGAAAAAAGAATGAGGCGCATTGTTATAAATAATTATTTCATTTTGTACATTAGCATCATTAAGAGCAGAACGAAATTTTTCAACTTCTTCAACTGGTATTCCAGGATCATCCCCACCCATCAATCCTAAAATTGGAGATTGGAATTCATTGACTCTGTGAATTGGTCCTGGTGTACCATCTCTACTATCTCTAGTAGGATTACCGTAAAATCCAATGGCTCCATTTACAGAAGATTGCGTAGATTGAATCCAAGATGAACTTCCACCATAACAAAAACCAACAGTAAAAATGCTACGGCTTTTGCTTGAAGAGCTTTCTTGAAGCTTGTCTATTGCCGCATTAGCATCTTCTATAACCTGAGAAACTTTCGTTTGTGCAACATGTTCCATGAAATCAAAATCATCATCTCGTTTAGCAACTCCGGCGGTACGACCAAAATAATCTATAGCAATAGCATCATAACCGCTCTCTGCAAAACGCAATGCTAGCTCTTCATAGAACTTATATAGCCCTCGAACATCCGGTAATACGACGATTCCAGGACTATTTTCTTTACCACCTTCAGCAATAAAAGCTGCAAATTCAGTACCGTCAGCAGAAGTTAAGACCGTATCTTGGTGACTTACAGACGCTCCAGATATTTTATTGATAGGTGGGCTTGAATCCAGATCAAAACACATAAATTACCCCCTTATTAATTTGGTTTTTTTATGATTGTACCAATGCGAATAAGATTAGCATTAGATATATTATTATACTCCATTATTCTATTTATAGAAACATTCCACATTTTTGACAAATTCCACAAATTATCACCTGGGGCAATTTTATATGTATAATTCATATTATTTCGCTGAATAACACTACTATTTACAGTTTGATTAAGAGGAATATTAATGACATCACCAACATAAATCTGATTTGGATTTCGAATTTGATTGTATGCAATAATTTCCTTAACATCTATTCCCCAATTGTTTGCAATTAAATACAGATTTTCACCTCGTTGTATAGTATGTGCAACATCTCTCTTCATAGGATGATCCCCATCAGGAATTCGAAGCACTTGCCCAATTGACAACATATTTTGATTTGTGATGTCTGGATTCCAATCAAGAATTGTTTTCAAGCTTATGCCCCATTCATTACTCAATCCATACAATGAATCACCAGCTTGTATTTTATAAAATTTAGGCAATGGTTCATTATTTGACATTACTTTCATAATATTTTGACTAGTAGTCCCATACCTCCAAGCAGAAACAGTTTCAGAATTATGTGCTAAAGAGGATTGAATAAATTCACTCCACTCAACAATATTTCTAGCACCACCTTCTCCTACAGGTTCAATAGCTATTGGATATTGTTGTAGTTTTTTATATGCTGATTGAATAATGAAGCTTGGAGAAATACCTGATGATGGAACATAATAGCCATGATCATTATATCGATAAATATTATCCCAAGTACTGAAAGTTTCCCAATATAATTGTGGCGCAAGAGCATCACTTAATAAAGCAAAAGCATCAATTGGGATCGCATCAATATTCCACGGTCTTCCATCAATACTCGTAGTAATTCGCAAGTCTGGGTGTAATGATCGTAATCTTTCACCATATTGATATGCTGCTTGCTCCGTCCCTCTCCAAAATCCTCGTGCATGTTCGACATCTAAATATATACTTCGAGAACCTGCCTCATAAGCTAATGAGGTCATATTAGCTTCTTCAATAGGATGTATGCCATGTGGTACTGACCATGTATGAAATGGTACGCCGCCTGATTCAAAAAATTGTGATAGTTCATGAATTTTTTCTGGACCACTTACCGCATCATATGAAGGATCAAATTCTGACATCCAATCTGTTCCATCATGTGTTTTTAGGACTACACCCAAATTAAACTTAGCAAGCTTATCTCGAATTTCATATTTTGTACCATCTTCACTAAATTGCCATACCCATAACAGGTGTTTTTGATCAGGTGGAATCAAGGATCTTTCTGGGTTAGCAAAAAGATTATTGCTACTCGTTGATTGAGATTTTTGTACATTATTATCAAATAAAAAGCTAGGATTTAAAAATAAACCAAAGCTCGACAAAGAAGTTGCCTTTAAGAAATCTCGCCTATTTAATTGAGTAATTTAATTATCCTTAAAAATTACCCCGCAAATTAACTACCACTGAACAAACATTGGCATAACAACATGTAAAAAATTGTCATCAGAAATAGATTTAATTACACCTGGACTCTGTGAACTAGAGCCTTCAATAATTAAATCTTCATTTTCTAATATTTGCAGCGCATCCATTAAATAACGACTATTAAATGCAATATTTAATTCCTCACCATCTATAGATGCACCTATTTCACCAACATTATCACCTAATTCATCTGCCTTTGCAGCTATCACTAGCTTGCCTGCTGATTCACCTGTTGGATTAGCGCTTAATCTTATAATTCCGCTTCCATCACGAGCAAAAATAGATGCTATTTTGGTTTCGCGAATAAATTCTTTAGAAGAGATTCTAATTTGTGTTTTCCATTCATTAGGTATTAATTGCTCGTAATTAGGAAAAGTTCCTTGCAGTAACTGTGCAATCATTCTTGAATGACCAAGATCAAATTCAACTTGAGTATTTTGTTCATTTATTTTCATAGATAAATTTTGATCGCCTAGTTCATTTAAGAGCCTTGAAAGCTCACCAAGCGCTCTTGCAGGAACAACAAAAGATGGAAGATCTGATTCTGATTTTATATCCAATTTACAAACAGATAAACGAAAGCCATCTGCAGCAGCAAGAGTAATTTGATTTTGAGAAATCGCAAATTGCACACCAGTTAATATAGGCCTAGAATCATCCGTAGCTGCAGAAAATACAACTTTATTTAATGCATCTTTGAAAGATTTTGCTGATAATTCAAATGTAGTACCAGAACTTTTAGGAATAGGTGGGAATTCACCAGGATCAAGTCCTTCAATAGAAGATTTATTTTTTGCACATTTTAGTTGTGCTTGATAAGTATTCTCTTTTTGACCAAAATCAATCATGTCTGGCGGTAAAGAAGCAACAAAGTCAGTTAAAAGTCTTGAAGGAAGTGCAAGAGATCCCTGCTCACCAACATTTGCGGGAATTGAATATGTGATTGCTAATGTTTCAGCATCAGTAGCTGAAATTATGAGTTGATCTTTTCCGGATTCTAGCAAAACATGATTAGTAATAGGAAGCGAAGAGCGATTTGGAATTGCTCTAGACACTGCATTTAGTGCTTTCTGTAAATTATCCTGCTCACATGTAAATTTCATTTGACCACCAAAAACTACTTTATTTGTTAAAGTGAGTTAACACATTAGCAATGAAAGTATACGGGTTTATACCATTTGGAGCAACTTAACTTATAAAATTTATAACTTAATAGTCCTTTGAGCAAATACAGACAAATTAAGCAAATAATCCTCAAATAAAAGCTCAAATTACATAGTAAAGAGAATATATAGCGGATTATTATTATATTTGTGAAAATAAATCAGTCATTTCAAAGGCTGTATCAAAAAATTCTGCACCTTTATGAATCCTATTATATGCCTGATCTTCGTTCTCGACTGTCAGAACACCAAAAACAACAGGAATTTGATTATCAACAGCAATTTCTCGAAGACCTTGAGCAACTTGCTTAACAATTAACTCAAAATGAATTGTTTCACCACGAATAACTGAACCTAAGGATACAATAGCATCATATTTATTCGTTTTAGCTAATTTATTTACTGTGCTAGGAATCTCAAAAGCTCCTGGTACATTAAAAACTTCGATATTACTTATTGGAAATTCAACTTCTTTTGCACGATTAGTAAAACTTTCTAATAATTTAGAAGAAATATCAACGTTAAAGTTTGAAACTACTACTGCTATTTTGGCGTAATCTTTACTCATTATGCTTCATCTAAATTTAGAAGATGCCCCATTTTATCTCTTTTTGTTGTCAAATATTTTAAATTATGTTGATTTGGTGTTATTTCAATAGGCACCCTATCAACAACTCTTAAACCAAAACCCTCCAAGCCAGCTCGTTTCATTGGATTATTGGTAATCAATTTAAGTTTTTTAATACCTAAATCAACTAATATTTGGCATCCAATGCCATAATCTCTTTTATCTGCAGAAAAGCCAAGGGCTTCATTCGCTTCGACTGTATCTAGGCCCTCGTCTTGCAAGCTATATGCTGCTAATTTATTATGTAAACCAATGCCTCTGCCTTCTTGATCCATATAAAGAATGACGCCGTTTCCTTGCTTAGCGACAATCCTCATTGCTGCATCAAACTGCTCGCCGCAATCACATCTTTGTGAGCCAAAAACATCTCCAGTCAAACATTTATCATGTACTCTCACTAAACATGCATCATTATTTGCTACGTCTCCCATTACCAAAGCCACATGCTCCTTTGCATCGATACTTGTATGATATGCAACAGCTTTAAAATCACCATATTTTGTGGGTAAAATAGTTTCAGTAACACGCTTAATCATGCGTTCTTGTTTCATTCTATAACTAATTAATTCCTCTACAGTTATAATTTTCATTTTGTGTTTATCTGCAAATTCTTCCAGATCATCCATGCGTGCCATTTCACCATCATCCTTCATAATTTCACAGATAACAGCAACAGGGTATAAACCAGCCATTTTGCATAAATCCACAGATGCTTCAGTTTGACCAGCACGAACTAACACCCCACCTTCACGAGCTTTTAATGGAAAAACGTGTCCTGGTTTGACTAAATCTTTTGCACTACTCTCTTGATCAGCTAATACCTGAATTGTCCTGGCTCGATCCTTAGCAGAGATTCCAGTTGTGATACCAGTTGCAGCTTCAACAGTTACTGTAAATGCAGTATTTTCAATTGCGTCTTCTGCTTCTCCCGTCATCAAGTTAAGATTTAATTTTTCTGCAATTTCTGCATCAAGTGGTGTACAAATGAGTCCTCTTGCTTCTTTAGCCATAAAATTGACCATATTAGAAGTACAATATTGAGCAGGAATTGCAACGTCTCCTTCATTTTCGCGATCTTCATCATCAACGATAATGAGAGGGCTGCCCTCTTGAAACATCAATATTGCTTGTTCTGCATCAACATGTAAAGATTTTTTATTTTTCTTCATTGCTCTCCTATTTAGATAATACTGTTAAACTAGTCACGATCAATCAATTGTTCTATATAACGAGCGAAAATATCTGTTTCTAAGTTTACTTCATCTCCATTTTCACGCATCAATAAATTAGTATTTTGTTGTGTCCATTCTACAAGTGATACAGCAAAGGATTCTGTATTTTTTGAAATAACTGTTAATGAAACTCCGTCCAACGTCACAGGTCCCTTTATTAAAATATATTTCAAAAATTCAGCATCTGTTTTATATGAAGCCACAATGGCATTTTGTTCTTCAGATAAACTTTCTAAAAAACATGTTGTTTCAACAACACCTCTAACTATATGACCAGAAATTTTAGTTTGTAGAGTAAGTGAGCTTTCTAAATTTACAGAGGACCCATCAGTTTGATGAATTAAATTTGATCTACGAAATGTTTCAGGCATTACATCAAAGTGAATTAAATTGTTATTTATTTTATTTACTGTTAAATCAACACCATTAACTGCAATTGAATCGCCAAGATTTGCATCCTTCACAATTTTTTTACATGAAATTATTAATTTGCCATCCTGATTTTCTTCAACAGTCCCAACTTCTTCAATTATCCCGGTGAACATAACATTTCCCCCTTGTGTATTTTAATGATATTTGATAGCAGCTGTAATAGAAATATCTTTGTCTACTAGTTGATATGACAATTCTGATAACTCCAGAGCTTCATTTATGTGATTTAATTTTAAGCCATCAATCATATTAACTGCATTTTTATCACCAATAATTATTGGTGCATAAAATACATTGATCATAGAAACGAGTCTATGCTTGATTAATTCCCCTATTAATTTCCCTCCTCCTTCAATAAGCACATGAATTATTCCTAAATTATGTAAGGATTCAGCACATTTATCTAAGTCAACTTTATTTGATTTTTTGGGAAGAATTATACATTCATGACCCTTTTTTTTGATTGCAGATCTCCATTTTTCTGCAGAAGCAGTTGTCGTTATAATTAAAGTTTTAGCATCTTTATTAAAAATATTTGAGTTAATTGGAATTTTACCACTAGAATCAATTGCAATACGTAAGGGTTGATTTTTATATAGTTTTTTACCATATCGCGCAGTCAAATAAGGATTATCTTTTATGACAGTTTCAGAACCAACGAGTACAGCATCAACTTTTTTTCTCATTTGATGTACTATGGACCTACTTTTGTTATTTGAAATCCATTGAGAATCACCTGATGATGTAGCAATTTTACCATCAATTGATGCAGCTAGTTTAGCTGTCATAAAAGGTAATTGATAAGTCCTGTTATATATGTAAGGTCTAAGTTGAGATTTAACAACAGCAGAGCCATCACCAGTTTTAATTATAATTCCAGCCTGTTTAAGTGCTTTTAGTCCTGAGCCTGAAACATTTTGATCGGGATCAATGATACCTACAATGACCCTTCTAATTCCTGATTTAATAATTGCATCTATGCAAGGCGGTGTTTTACCAGTATGAGAACATGGTTCAAGAGTAGTATATAGTGTCGCTCCAACTAATAATTTTTTTTGTTTAACTGACCTAATGGCATTTAATTCAGCATGAGCCCCTCCGTAATGAGAGGTCCTGCCTCTACCAACAATTTTATTATTATTTATTATCACTGCCCCAACAGCTGGATTAGGATACGCAAAAGGAATTGACTTTTCAGCCAAGCCAACAGCTTCTTGCATATATTTAGAAATAATTTTTTGACCCATGATTCATTATTGCAGCTTATTGATAGTCTGTATAACCCTTACTTGCTGTTGGTCCTTCTTGATTTTGATATTTTGATTGTACAAGGCTAGAACCGTAGGGGTTCTCTGCTGGCGTTGATAATTCAAAAAAAGATAACTGACCAATTTTCATATTATAATAAAGTTTAATTGGTAAATTGGAGACATTAGATAATTCCATAGTTAATTTCCCCTTCCAGCCTGGATCAACGTAACCTGCAGTTGCATGTACAAGCAAACCCAAACGACCTAATGATGATTTACCCTCAACCCTTGCTACAATATCATCAGGTAATTCTACTAATTCAATTGTAGAGCCTAAAACAAATTCGTTTGGATGCAAAACAAAAGCTTGATCATCATCAATTGACTCAACCTCAGTAAGAGTTTCCATTGGAGCACGCACATCAATAAATGAATCTCTGTGGTTCCTAAACACTCTAAATTCTCTATCAAGTCTAATGTCAAGTGACGCAGGTTGGATAGCGTTTTCACCCAAAGGATTCACAATAATTTTACCAGATTCTAAAGCTTCACGAATTGAACGATCGCTTAATACCACTTTGCTTTCCAATCAAAATTTATCATGTTAAATAGTAGCATAATTTTAACTCAGCATAATTGTTTATTATAGAAATTCAATCACAATAAATCTATTTTATTGCAAAAGTGACCTGAACTTTTGATTCAATAACAATTTGCCCAGTTGCAATAGTTGTAGGGGTGGATTCCATGTCAGCCATCATTGAGCGCTGTATACCAATCGGACTACCATTAGAAAATGGTTCTACATCTATTATAATTGAAGGTGACCCAAGTTCAACATTAGCATTTTTTGCAATTTTTGAAGCTTTTGCAATGGCGTTTTTAATTGCTGATTCTCTAGCTTGATCTTCGTAAATACTTGAGTCATCAACATCAAAAAATACATTATTTATTCTAATATCACCAGAGTCCAGTTTGATTACTCCATCAATTACTGAACCTAATTTATCTAATTGACGCACTTTTACATTTAAATTATTAGAAACATTAAATGCTTCAATTCTTCTAATTTTATTTTTTTCATACACATATTCTGGATAGAGTGAATAATTCGTTGTTGCAATATCTTTTTGATCAATGCCAAAGCTTTTTAATGATGCAAAAAGCTGATTAAGCTTGCGAGCAGAATCCTCTCTTGCTAGAGAAGCGCTATCTCTTTGAATTAAAATATTTATTGAAAAAGTTGCTATATCTGGCTCAGTACTCACATTTCCAGAACCTGTGACTTGAATTGAGCGAATTATATCTTCATTAATTACACTTTTAACTGCTTCAGTAGATTGTGAAGATTGATCGTCTCTGCTATCAAGGATAAGTACTAAATTACCAAAGAAAATAGCTATCACCATAACAAGTACAAAAGAACGATAATTAATAATATTCAATTTGCTTCCCAACATTTATTAGCAATTTAAGCATACAATTATTTTATTACGTGACAAGGATAACATAGATGGCTAAGGTTTCAGGCCTTTTCTTACTGGAAGATACTGTAAAAAAAAACTATATTGTTCCTGCATTTAACATCTCATCTATTGCAATGGCAGAAGCAGTATTAAACGGCGCACAAAAGGCAAATGCCCCCATTTTTTTACAGACAAATATGAAAAATCTTAAGAATTTTCCAGGAACAATGCATCCCGGCCAACAACTAAATAAATTAGTGAAAAACTACGATTTACCAATTGCTATTCACTTAGATCATGCTTCAGATATTTCAATCATTTCTGAAGCATGTCAAAATCACTATTCTTCATTTATGCTTGATTACTCAAATTATTCATTAGAAACAAATATTGCAAAAATAGAAAAGGTATCAAAAAACATTGACTTCTCAGAATTAGGATTAGAGGCTGAACTAGGAGTAATAGAAGGACAATCTGAGTTATTCGATAAAAATGAAAATAGCGCCTTGTATACAGATCCAGATCAAGCCTCCATATTTATTCAAAAAACAAAAATTGATTCTCTTGCAATTTCAATTGGCTCCAGGCACGGCTTAGGAAGCTCTATTGACTACAAAATACTCGCTGACATACATAAAAAAATCAATAAACCATTAGTAGTACATGGAGGATCAGGTATTGATACAAATGATTTTGTTAAACTTAATGAGCATGGCGTAAAGAAAATTAATTTTGGTTCAAAATTACACAAGATTTTTTCTGATGAAAGCAAGCACGCTGAGTTAACCGACTACATAATTACATTATGCTATAATCTCAATGCAAATGATAAAATTTAATTCACGCTATAGAAAGACAAACTAATGACTGTGATTAATTTTAATACAAAAAAACAATTGCAATCTGGCTACTCCGGAGACGGAATTGATTCCATTACTCTTGGTGTTCTACGTATGCCACCTAAATCAATAGAATTTTATCCAGAAGAGATCATTGAGATTGCATCTGAAATATTTGAAGCAGAACTTTATGATGCAAGTAATTCAATTGTATTTGAAGAGATAGTTGATATCCAAAAAGATCGTCAACCTGCAAACTTCACAAAAACAAGCCTATTTAAGAATATGAAAGAAGTTTGTAGAGTGTTCCTCTATGCATTAATTATCTTTTTTGTCAGCAGGCAAATTGTACAAAACTATGTTGTTGACGGTATATCTATGGAGCCTACAATTTTTAATAATGATTATTTAGTTGTAAATAGATGGGATTATCGTGCATTAAATATTGGCTGGATGCCATTTGTCGATAGAACAAGCCTGGAAATCAGAAATACACTAAAGGTTGGAGATATCGTAGTGTTTGCTCAAGGTAGAGAGAAATTCAAAAGAGATCTTGTTAAGCGAATTGCTGGAATGCCTGGGCAAGTCGTTCAAATTAAAAATGGATTAATTACGATTGATGATATTCCTATTCAAGAATTTGACACCAGTCAACCAAGTGTCCGAAATATGCCAGTGTTATTTTTAGAAAAAACTATTATTCCAGAAGGGAAAGTATTTGTGCTCGGTGATAATAAATATGCATCTAATGATTCAAGATGGTTAGGGTTAATTGATATGCATTTGATATCAGGAAAAGTACAACTAATTTACTGGCCAAAGGACAGATGGCAATCATTTGAACATCAAGGTAGAATAGATTTAGGAAAATAAAATGGTAATTAGTGAAGAAAAAATTAGAAAATTATTGATTGATGCAAAAGTCATACAAGATGGACATTTCAAGCTAAATTCTGGAGTGCACTCAGATACATATCTAGAAAAATTTAATTTACTACAATGGCCAGATTTAACTGAACTCATTTGTAAAGAAATCTTTGAAAATACAAAAAATCTACAACCTGATTTAATTGTAGGGCCAACTACAGGTGGTGCAATTATTGCATATGAAGTTGCACGAAATTTTAAAGTTCGCAGCATAATTGCTGAAAGAGGAGAGAGTGGTAGGGTCATTGGTCGAGATTACACAATTGAACCAGGAGAAAAAGTGCTTGTTGTAGATGACATACTGACAAGCGGTCAATCAATATTTGAGACAATCGATGCAGTAAAAAATGCTAACGGTCATGTTACTGGAGTCGCGGTTATTGCTGATCGATCAATGCAGCCAATCAATTTTGATGTACCTGCTCAATCATTAATAAAAATTACACTGCAAAACTACGAAGAAACTGAATGTCCATTGTGTTCAGATCAAGTTCCTTTGAAGGTAACTTAGCTAAATGAAAATAAAACTTCAACAAGGTGTACAATATAGTATCTGTTCATGTGGCTTAAGTAACACTTTGCCATATTGCGACAATGCACATAGGGAATACAATAAAAAATATGGCACACATTATAAATCAGTAAAAATTACTAGTGATTCCACAACAAACGTTGCAGTCGAGTGCTCTAATTGGCAAACCAAAACTTTATGAAAAAAATACTTTTTCTACTATTCGTCT